>Ga0172375_10001994_pt1 | contig 32374 bp, 38 predicted proteins | sample LakKiv1m_FD_114537 | JGI IMG/M metagenome (GOLD analysis project Ga0172375, IMG submission 114537) | Freshwater microbial communities from Kabuno Bay, South-Kivu, Congo - kab_092012_11.1m | ecosystem: Environmental > Aquatic > Freshwater > Lake | place: Democratic Republic of the Congo... | reverse complement strand
CGAGCGTAAAATCTCAGCCGCGCGAAGTGCGGCTCGTGTCAGGGTCGCGCGCCCCGCTCGAGCGGGGCGCGCTAATCAGAAATTCTGCTGAAAATAGGTTCGAGCTTTGTTGTAAATTTGTGCTCGGAGTTAACCAATCAAGCAATTTTCACCGGCATTGACAGTTTTATGCCCGGTAGTATTATTAAGACAATACAAAGCTTAAGAATTTATGCTGTCAAATGAAGATATCCAAAAAATAATAGAAGCGCAGAGAGAGGTTTTTGCAACCAAAGAAGATTTTTTATCTTTCAAAGATGAATATAAGAAGGATTTTTCGGAATTTTTGACAGTCATTGATAGCTATGCTCAAAGAGCGGATAAATACTTTCAGGAGATGCTTATGTTGGCAAAAAAAGTTGATCGGTTGGAGAAGTGGATTTTACAGATCGCTGAAAAGGTGGGGATGCAATTGAGCTAGAAAGATATTTATGTGCCTGGTTAATTATAGAGAGGTTCTTAAGAGGACCTCTTTTTGTTAGAGGATCGTGGAGCTAGAGCTGGTGGACAACTTTATTATAAAAACTCGCAAATATAATGTATAATCAATAAGGTATAGATAAATTAATGTAATATAATCATGACCCCTAAAAGTATAATTATTAAATTTATCGTCCCTGTATTAATATTTGTCGTTACTTTTTTCAGTCCATTATTTAACCAATCTCTTGACCTGCAGAACCTTCTTAACGTCGCTTCTCTATTGTTTGTTATAATGCTAGGATTTTTTATTGCCGCAGCCACCTCAAATTACCTGAGCTTTCAGACGAGTCTTGCGGAAGAAAATAGCGCGTTGATTGGCCTCCATAACCTCGTTAAGCTGGTGGATCCCTTAGCAGCGGAAAAAGTAGCTGATATCATTGATCATTATGTAATTGAGACGCTTGATTATAAACTCGGAGAATACGCCGATAACACCCAAAAAGAGTTTGCTCAAATAATCTATGCTGTGGATGAAATAAAGGTAAACATAAATAATCCGGAAAATGTAGCACTGTTTTCTTATGTGCATGAAGTTAAAATTAACTTATTGGAATCAAGACAAAAAGTTTTTATGGCTGCCAGAAAAGTTGTCGGCAAGATTCACTGGACCGTACTTATTTTATTAGCCCTAGTCATTGAGTTTCTTCTTCTATCTATGCGTGACGGAAGTCTTTTTTTGAGTGTTATAACGGCGGTTATTACAATTGCCCTATATCTCGTTCTGGTCCTACTTCGTGAAGTTGACTCCAATGTATTTTTAGAGGAGCAGCTGGCTTACGGAGATCCACAAAAAGTTTTTGAAGCCATTGGGAAATTACCATATTTCCCCGAAACCGGCGTTAAATACCGCATAATTCAAAAACCGAATAAAAGTTATCGGGTTGGCCTATACGAAGATTATCCAAAATCATTTAAGAAAACAATCAAAGTAGTTGATGCAAAGAAATAATGTTAGAGCGTAAAAAAGTGTCAGGTACCATTAATTTAAGAATTTGACCCCCTATATGAGCGCCTTGGTAAGATACTATAAGAAGCCTCGGAAAAGCCTTTGAGGGTTTGGCCTTAAGAGGTTATAGACGCGAGTGTTGTGCTGTATTTTTCTCTTTAGACAAAATACCCTTTACACCATAAATTACCCGTGTAAAATTTACTAAACTATCAAATTCTTCCCCCGCTTCTTTTTGGGAAAGCATTTCGCCGTATTCCTCGTAAAAGATCTGTATAAATTTAGCTAGGCATTCATTAGAAAAAGTTCGAACGTTGTCTATTCCGGTGTGCCATCAGGGGATAGATTCAAACGACTCGAGAGTCTATTTCTTAAAATTATGTTTGCTAGCAAAAATTTTCCAACTCAAAAATTCGATTGTCCTTATTGTAAGGCGATAAGTGCATTAGATTGTATTTATAGAGTCGCAGGTCTTTCAGGCAGCTATTTTCATCCAGTGAGTATTTGGGTGTGCCATTAAATGGTGATGCCTAAAATTATGCCGCTTCAACGACGGCCATGGGAGTTAGTTCGGTCATTGGTGGTATGATTTTTGCCGGAAATAAAAAAATAAATCGGCAAATATTAGTTGGCTCGGCTTTCTTCTTCGGGCTTTCTATTTTGGCCGTTGCTATTATGTCCAATCTAATATTGAGCATTGTCGACTTCGTTATTGTTAGCATATTTTCAATTCGCTTTATGACTACCGAAAACACAATGATGCAACTTGGAATTGCTCCTGAGCTACGTGGGCGAGTTATGGATTTTTGAACAATGGTCTTTTCGTTGGTTGGCTTCAATCGCTGATTATTTTGGAGTGGGTTTTAGCGCCATTGTTAATGTGGTTGCTGTGGTACCGTTAACTGAATTTAATCAGCCTATTCCGAGTCCGTCTGGTGGCGGCGGGATAGGAATAGGCAGGGGGGCAGCAATTTTACCCGATATTCCCACCAGAGTAATGCTCAAAGGCAAGGCTTATCCAGATAGTCAGCTGACGGTTTTAAAAGACGGGCAAAAATTATTGACAGCCCAATCCGATAGTCAGGCTAATTTTGAGATAACGATATCGAGCTTGGTCTCGGGAGTTTATACCTTTGGTGTTTGGGGTGAAGATAAACAAAAAAGGCGTTCGTTAACTTTTAGTTTTACGACTAACGTTCCCTACGGTATCACGACCGCCATCAGTGGCATTATTTTGCCACCAACAATCGATTTATCTAAAAACAGTCTTCAGCGAGGAGAAGTCTTAAATCTTTTAGGTTATAGCGCTCCGCAAAGTGAAGTGGCTGTTCATATTAATTCACCGATAGAAATTATTAAAAAAACTCAAGCAGCTGTTGACGGTACCTGGTTTTATAATTTTAATACTAATGTTTTGAGCGACGGACTACACAGCGCTAAAGTTAAATCGACTGTGGCCGATGGATCAGATAGTATTTTTTCTCAAAGTATGTCTTTTAGTGTTGGCCAGGCAGAGCTGCCAGCTTGTTTAAATAAGGCAGACATAAATAAAGATAAGCGAGTTAATCTGATTGACTTAAGTATTCTTTTATACAATTGGGGTTTGCCAAAAAATACTGCCGCTGATTTAAATTGTGACAATAGAATTAATTTAAAAGATTTTTCTATCCTGCTCTATTGGTGGACTGGTTAATTATTCAATTTAATTTAGTTTGTTTTTTATGTTATTTATTTTTTTTCAAAAATTTTTTATTTCACTTCAATCCACCCCATTTTGTGGAATAAGGCCGGAGAAAACCGAAGGCGTTAATTTTTGGTGCAAGATTTTTCTCTCTCTATCTCTCTTTTTCGCTCTATTTATTTTTGATTTTTCTTTTTCTCAAGCGGCTATTCTCTCTTTAGATTCAGGCAAGCAAGGTGTCTTTCACCAGGGAGAATATTTAACGGTTGGTGTCCAGCTTGACTCAGAAAAAGAATGTGTTAACGCAATAGAGGCTTTAATTAATTTCCCTGCTAATGTTTTGGAAGTGGTTGACTTTGACCAGAGTAGCTCGATTATCTCTTTATGGGCTCAATCTTTTCGGTTTGACCAAGCTGCCGGTCACGTTACTTTTAGCGGGGGCATACCCAATGGCTATTGTGGCGAAATAAAGGGCGTTTCTGGTCAGGGTAACTTAATCGGTAAAATTATTTTTAAAGTAATTGGTCAAAATATCGGTATCAGTTCGGCCAGATTATCTTTTGGTGTTTCTCAGGTTTTGCTTAATGATGGTCTTGGTACACCAGCTAAGTTAACAACTAAAGAGGCGTTTTTTTCTCTTTCCAATGACCCGGTCGCCTCGCCACTAAATCCCTGGCAGCAGAAAATGGAGCGCGATAAAATTCCGCCGGAAGATTTTAAGATTGAAATAGCCCGTGACTCAGCGACTTTTGACAATCAATATTTTATTGTTTTCTCTACGGTTGATAAACAAACAGGCATTGACTATTACGAAATAAAAGAGGGGCTTTGGGGGTGGAAAAAAGTGACTAGTCCCTATGTTTTGAAAAATCAGTCCTTAACGAGTTCGATACAAGTGAGAGCGGTTGATAAGGCGGGCAACGAAAGGGTTGTTAATCTAGTTGCTACGCGGGTGTCTATTTTACGTCAGATTATTTTAGTTTTTGTTTTGATTCTAGTTGGAATTTTGTTGCTACTAATTATTTTGAATAAACTAAGAAAAAAAAGAAAAGAAATTAATGTCTAGTGTATCTCGCTTTTTTTCGGCACTAGTAGTCGTTATAATTTTAGCCAGCTTTAGTTGGCTGTCGGTTCCGGAGGTAAAAGCGGCCGGCGCTTCTTTGTTTTTGTCGCCAAGTTCGGGCGTTTTTAATTCGGGCAGTAACTTTTCGGTGACAATAAAAGTTAGCACCGGTTTAACAGCGATTAATGCGATAGAGGGATCAGTAATTTTTGATCCAAAATACCTTAAAATTGTTAGCTTTTCTAAAAACAATTCTATTTTAACGCTTTGGGCCAATGAGCCGAATTTTTCTAACTCTGAAGGTAATTTCAGTTTTGCTGGCGGTCTTCCCAGCCCGGGATTTATCGGTTCGACCGGAACGGTTTTAAAAATTAATTTTCAGGCTAAAAATAGTGGTAACGCAGTAGTTAGTTTTGTTTCAAGCTCTGTTTTGGCTAATGATGGGCAAGGAAGCAATATTTTGTCTTTGACCGGTAGCGGAAACTACACTATTAAAGAAAAAACAGCCGTTTCTCCTTCGGCTATTCCTTTGATCTCTCCTTCGACTAGTCCCTCCGTCTCTCCTTTGGCTAGTCCATTTAGCGAGCCGGAAGTTAAATCTTTACCAGCGCCAATCATAATTCTTTCCACTACGTTACAAGAGGGGGATCCTTTAATTATAAAAGGGATAACAGAACCGGAAGTGGAAGTGACTATTTGGTTACAATCAGAGAATGGCCAGACAATCAATTACAAAACTAGAAGTAGCGTAGACAGAACTTTCATTTTTTCGCCGGAAAAAAAATTAAACGAAGGTGTTTATCTAGTTTGGGCCGAAGCAATTGATAAGCAGGGCGTTAAAACCGTTCCAAGCGAAAAAGAAAGGCTAACTATCAAAGGGGCATTATTTTTCTCGATTAGGTTTCAAGATATTAGTCCTTGGCCTCTTTTTGTCGTAATGCTGCTGGTCATTTTGTTATTGTTAGCCCTATTGATTTACGGTTGGTCCCGCTCCATATTTTTTAGAAAAAAAATTAACAAAGAAACATTTGAAGCGAAAGAAGTGCTACATAAAACGATTGACTTATTGAAGGATGACGTAGCTGAGCAAATTCATTTATTAGAAAAAGTTAAATCATCACGGGAGCTAAGCGAAGAAGAACACAAGATAGTCCGGCAACTTAAAAGAGATTTAGAAGCGGCTGAGAAATTAGTGAAAAAAGAGATTAAAGATATTACTGATGCTAAACTGGAATAGGATTTGTTTTGCCGTGCGGGTAAGTGTTTTAGCCGTACGTATTGATTAATTATTCAGTAATAATTACGAGGGAAGACAAACAATTTAAAAATATATTCTTGTGCTATTGATAAAAACATTTACGAAAGACAAAGAGGCGATTAATATTTTAACGAGGATGCTAGATAAACACCCGCTTAGCGCCGAAGAAAAGGAAGCGATTTCAGCGGCCATTGGTATTCTTGGCTGGGCTTCTTTAGCCGAAAGCAAGATGAAGGCGCGAAAAGATAAACGAGAAAAGAGCGTTAAATGGTGAGGACAGCAATAATGATAAAAAATATAAAATAAAAAGATGGTGATTGGCTTGGGTCTTATCGGGTTAATTATCGTGGCTGTAATTGTCGGTGTAGCCGTTAATTTAGATAACAAGGACTAGCGGCCATTCGGTTTGACAATTAGTTAACCGGCAGCCGGTAACTATTATTTTTAATATTTTTCTCCAAATAGAAAGGAGAAATAATTATCATTAATTTAGACAAGACATGTCGATATTAAAAGAATTTAAACAATTTTTACTTCGAGGTAATGTTGTTGATTTAGCAGTCGGCGTTGTGATCGGGGCGGCCTTTGGCACGGTTGTCACCGCTTTGGTCAAGGATCTTTTGACGCCGTTGATTTCGGCCATCGCCAAGGTGCCTGATTTTTCGGGCCTTTTCTTTGCGGTCAATGGCAGTCAATTTATGTACGGCGATTTTATTAACGCCCTGATTTCGTTTTTGCTGGTCGCGACGGCGATTTTTTTCTTTGTAGTGAAACCAGTCAATCTTTTAATCTCGCGTGCCCGCAGGGAGCCGCCGATTGACCAGACCACCAAAAAATGTCCGGAGTGCCAAAGTGAAATTCCCATTAACGCTAAGCGCTGCGCTCACTGCACGCAGCCAGTCGCCTAAGGTTAAATATTTTTAAAAGCCGCTTTATTAAAGGGCGGTTTTTTAGTTGGGGATGAGGGCTCTTGACAGCTATGTTAGAAAAATATAACATAAAAGTAGATGTTAAATAATTCTAACTTAATAAGCATATGACATTAAAACAATTTCGTTTTATTCAATTGTTTCTGGTTATGATCTTGGCCGGTTTGGTCGGATGGGCAACCGTGCGCCAAAATTATGTGATTCCCATTATCGCAACTACTTTAACCATAGTTTTGCTCTTTTATCTACAAAACAAGGTTAGAGAAATAATTGCCGATGAGCGCGATTACGAAATCGGGGGTAAGGCAGCAAGGCTGGCCATTACCGTATTTTGCTGGATTATGATAATCGTCATGTTTGCTTTTTTAGCGTTCCGCGGACAGAGCCCGGAATTTGAAATAATCGCCGTGGCGCTTGGCTATTCAATCTGTTTGCTGATGGCTTTATACACTTTTTTCTTCCGCTATTACAATAAAGTGGCTTTTTTAGAAAAAAAATTTATTTATATTCTGGTCGGTCTCTTGCTGATATTGTTGCTGGCTATTGCCGGCTTAAGGCTGGTTAGCGGAGAAGACAACTGGTTTTGCCAGGGTGGCCAATGGATAAAGCACGGCAACCCTTCTGTCCCGATGCCTAATATCGAATGCAAATAATATGAAAAATCGGATTAAGGAATTAAGAACGGGACTTAATATTACCCAGGAAGAGCTGGCGCGAATTGCCAGAGTTCGGCGCGAGACGATAGTTTTTTTGGAGCAGGGGAAATACAATCCTTCTTTAATGTTGGCGCATAATGTCGCCAAGGCTTTAAAAACAACGGTCGATAAATTATTTGATTTGTAAATATTTATTCCTGCGTTTGGAAGAAACGCATGAATAAATTAGTAAATTGTTAACTTTGCGCCGCCTTGACCGAGGCGGCCTTTTTATTTGAACAAATTGCCAAAAATAAAAATTATCGGGCATTCTGTTTTTTAAAAACAGGTTTTTTATTAAAAAAAACGAAAAAAGAGAGAATATTTTTTGGGGACGAAAAACTTGACTATTGCAGCCCTTTCTTAGCATAATAGGCGTATCAGAATATGAGCCAAACTGTTAGTGAGGGTGAGTCATTTTTAATGGTCTTGCCAACCTATCGGTTGCCAGAAGCTTGCGGAACTGTCGATAAATATTATCATAATTTTCAGCGGCACGGTCATCAAGTCCCGATTATCATCTTTGATGACCTTCGACAGAACGAATCCAATATTAGCAATTATGCCCACGAATATTTTCAGCATAAATCAGGGGTTTTTTACGTGGGGCAAAACGAAAAATCTCAATTCTTAAGCGATCTAAAGGCCAAGCTCGCCGGGAATGACGAATTAATTGATAGAATTTTTCGTCCAAGTTACGGCGGAAATCGGAACTTTACTTTAATCTATACCCTGGGGAAAAAAATGATGACGGTGGACGATGATATGTCGCCGGTCGGGCTTTTTGGCGCGGGTGAAAAAATAGAAAAAAATATTGTTTGCCGGGGACGTTTTATTCCTAAAAATAGCGAAAACTATCAGCGGGTAGAGCAGGACGTGGCCGGTGCTTTTCTGGCAGTACTGGGTAAAAAGGCGAGCGACTTGAAATATTTAGAGGGGCGATACGTAGTAGACGATTCAATGGATCTTTACACCAATAATTCCCGGGGTTGCTTGCTGGATCGGGTTAGTCTGTCTCTTAAACCGGGAAAAATTGAAAAAGACTCTTTGGTAAAAATTGCCCAAACTTATCGGACCGGTTCGACAGACGTTGACGCGATTGATTATATCAACGAATTTTTTGATGATCCGCACGCGATAACAATTAACGATTTGAACGAAGTTTTTATTATTTCTGATTTTACGCCTTGCATCACCCAGGAAAATTGGCTTATTGATTCAGGAGTTTGCGCCTTGGATAATCGATCCGGCCTGCCTCCTTTCATTCCGACAGCCCTGCGTTTTGAAGATTATATTTTTAGAATTTGGTCGCAAAAAGAATGCGTGGCAAGCGCTCATGTTAAGGCGGTGCAGACCCATAAAAGAAGTCCTAATCGACCATCGCTGGCCAGTAATTTTCTAAGCGAAGAATTGGCGGCCGTGTTAAAAAGAGAATTGCGCAAATCGGCTAAAAATATTTACGCCACACATATCGAATTTGATAAAGATTTTGAAGTGACCAAAGAAGATGTTAGTCAAATACTTTTAAAAGCTCGTCAAATTCGAACTCGGGCCGAGAAAGAAGCAAAAATTAGAGCAGAAGAAAGCCATTATTTTCTTGGCTTGGTAAAAGATATGGAAAATACTTTTTCCAACTTTAGCGAACAAATATTCGAGGCCAAGGTCAGGGAATCCTTAAAAGTCGAGTTTGACCTTCTTTTGCAAACAATGAAAATTTGGCCTAAGATATTAGAAGCGTCTTTAGACTTGCCTAAGAATATAAAAAATTTATCTTATGGAAAAAAAGATGAAAGTTATTTTGGTTTCAACGCCGTTTCTGCCGGTCAGCGCCGAGCTTAAATACGGCGGAACAGAGAGGATTGTTTATTTGCTTGATCAGGGCTTGGCCGAAAAAAATATTTGCGCCGGCGTAGTTGCGCCAATCTCTTCCAAGCCGGTTAGCCGTCTTTACCCGACCGTCCAGCAGGAAGTGGGCGTTTCAACGGTTCTGGACAAAAGCCAACAAGAAGCTTGGGACGGGCTATACTTAAGATTCGAACACGTTTCTTTGTCTATCCAGCACGCCAATAATCTGCCGGGAATCGATCTGGTTCATTTGCACGATGATAATATTTTGGTTTTTGATCGATTAGTTTCTAAGCCGACTTTATTGACGTTACACGGCGATATCGACGGTTTTTGGAATTTAGCGCTTAACCCTTCGCTAAAAAGCTGCCAATCAAAATTAGTCGCCATTAGTCAGAGCCAGAAAAAAATCTTTGAAAACCGAGGATTTAAAGTTAGCTATGTTGTTTATAACGGCGTGGACGAGTCTTTATTCGCTTTGGCTGATAAAAAATTTAATTATCTTTTATCGCTAGGCGCCATTATGCCGGTCAAGGGGCAAGAACGGGCGATTGAGGTTGCTCTCAATTCGGGGCACGATTTAGTTTTAGCTGGCAATATCGGCGACCAGGGTTATTTTAAAGAAAAAATAAAACCGAAAATTACGCATGACCTAACTGAGGCCGAAGATAAGCTGGCCGCCTATTTGGCTTTGCCGGCCGGCCATCAACCTAAAATTGTTTATGTCGGGCCGGTTAACGACGAGCAAAAGAAAAAACTTTATGCCGGGGCCAAGACTTTTTTGATGCCGATTAACTGGGACGAGCCGTTTGGCTTGGTGATGGTGGAAGCGATGATGTCGGGGACGCCGGTTATCGCCTTTAACCGCGGTTCGGTTCCGGAGATTATCGATTTAGGACAAACCGGCCAGATTGTCAGCGATGCGCAAGAAATGATTCGGGCGCTGGCAACTATCGAAAGAATTGACTCGAAAAAATGTCGAGAAACAGCGATTGCCAGATTTGGGAAAGACCAGATGGTGAATAACTACGTTAAGGTTTACGAAGATATTTTGGAGGATAAAAAATAAACGGCATCAGAGTGGTTTCGTTTAATTTTGGAGACGATTAAAGAGCCCGCCTTATGCGCGGGCTGCTTTAATGCAAGCGGAGAGGCTATTTGACATAGCTTATTTTATATTGTATGGTATAAAAAATACGATAAGGAGGACAGCACATTGAAAACTATAGAGATTGGCTTGTTGTCGGCGGTCATAACGGCGGCATGGAAGCTGATTGAAGCAGGGGCTGCTTATAAAAATGAGGCATTCTCTCTGCGGCAATTGCTGGCTCGCAAGGTGCCGATTAATTTTCACGGAAAATATCGTTGGCAGCATCTGCCCATGAGCTTTTTAAATAATTGGGCGGCAAGCTGGGAAGATATGTTTATCTTTCCGGTTATCAATGCACTGGTTATTCCTTTTTTGTGGCCAATGACCGGCTGGCAGTGGAAATACCCCACATGCTTTATTATCGGCTTAGCGGCCAGTACTATTTTCCATCGGGCTTGGTGGGGGCACGATGAACATCTCGGTCATATTTTTGCTGGCTGGGGTAGCGGTAGGCGCAACAGATTTTACAAAGACCTGACCAGCGCTGGCTATTTACACTTTTGGTTCATGGCGATACAGGTTGCTATTATGTTGGCGTATGCTTTTACGCCGATGCCAGAGGCAAGAGTGTTCTGGGCAGGCATTCTGCTGATGATTTTTGTCGCCGTTCAGAATGTCCAGGCCGTTATGATTCAAAAAGGATTTTGGCCAAAACTATTTTTTATCGGAGCGGTTCAGATTGTTGCTATTTGGTCAATCACAATCATCAAGATGCTATAGATTTTTTGCTCGCGTATCTATAAAAACAGCCCCTCGCGGAAAACCGCTTGGGGCTTTATTATTCAACTTGGAATAATTCATTTGCTCGCTATCAATTTTTCGTACAGTGTTAAAACTTTTTGGTTAAGCACCTTAATGTCTTCGTCTTGCGCCAGAATTTTAGCGTTAGCGCCCAGGGCTGTTTTTAGTTGCGGATCGCTAATTAATCGATCTAGGTGAATTTTAAATTCTTCTTCTTTTTTAGCCTTAAGACAGTTAACGCCGTCTTTAAGCCAGGGATTATAGGCCGGAATATCACGGACCAGGATTGGCAAGCCGATAGCGGCGGCTTCTAGCAGAACCATACCCTGATTTTCCTCATAGGAAGGGAAAATAAAAATATCGAGAGCGTTGAAAGCGGCGTTAATGTCTTGAACGTAACCGGTAAAGATAACGTTTTTGGGCAAATTTTTAGGCAAAGGTTTGGCCAGAAAAGCGCTGTAAATTTTGCCAAACCAGATAAACTGATATTGCGGATACTGCTTTGCCAGCGTCAAAAAAGTATCGATGCCTTTGCGCGGGATGGCCAGCCCAACGGTGCCGATTACCAGGTTTTGACAATTATATTTTTGCCGATAGTCAGCGCGTTTTTGTTGATCGGAATAAAAGATGGTTAAATCAACGCCGTTTGACTGGGGAATTAATTTTTCGCCAGGCAGGCCGTAGGCCAGAAGCAATGATTTGGTGTATTCGCTGGGGCAGAAAACTAAATCGGCTAAACCGTAGGCGTAAGTCAGGTATTTTTTAATCAAAGGGAAAAAATATTTATTAAACCAAAAAACCTGAGCGGCGTCTTCGGCCGTAACGTGGGACCAGATAATTATTTTTTTGCCTTGTTTTTTAGCTTTTTTTATTAACCAAAGTGATTTTAGCCAGGGGGTATTGATTTGTAATATGTCGCAGGACGAATCCCATTTTTCGGTGAATTCAATATTAAGCGATTTAAGCGATTTAATCTGGTTTTTATAGGAAGATAAAAGGCCAGTCCCGATTTCTTTAAAAAGAAAGCCATTAAAGAAATGATAAAATTCCAAATATAAGCAGACTTTCATATGGTTATTTTAATTTATAATCTTTTATGGTTTTTTCGTAGGACGCCGTCAAGAGATTAGTGACTTTTTCGTTAGAGTATTGCATGGACGCTTGGCGGGAGCCTTGGCTGAAATTGCTTAACAGGCCGGAATCCGAAAGCAGGGATAAGGTTTTCTCGGCGATATCGGCCGGATCATCTGTCCGGGCAAAAAAGCCGTTTGTGTTTTCCTGGATTAGCTCGGCTAATCCTTTCTCTTTAACTAAAATCATGGGCAGGGAAACGGCCATCGCTTCCAAGACGGAAAGCGGCATATTTTCGCTTTTACTGGCGGAAATGAAAAGATCATTGGCCTGCAGCGCCCGAACCAAATCGCCGTTATAGAGCAGGGAACCGGTATAAATAACGGAATTATTCAAGCCGAGATCTTCGGTTAGTTTTTCCAGGTTTTTCCGTTCCGGTCCGTCACCGATTATCATTAATTTCAATTCGGGCATTTTTTTGTTCATTAGGGCGAAGGCCAGAATAACCTGATCAACGCTTTTTTCGTAACTTAGCCGGCCCATATAGCAGACGGATTTGTTTTTTATACCAAAAGATCTTTTTATTTCTTCTCTTGCCGGCTGGTTTTCCAGGGGCCTGAACAGGTTAATGTCGATTGAATTTTGCAAAACGCTGATTGGGCATTTTAGACCTTCTTTAACTAGCTCATCGGCCAGAGATTTTGAGGGGCTGAGGATCAGGTTGCAGCGATTGTAAAAACCGATTGTAAATTTCCAGCTGACTTTTTTCATCCACTCAAAGTCTAATTTGATGTGTTTCAGGTAGTGGTTGTAAAAAGTATGATGAGTGCCGACCAGAGGAATCTTCAGGATTTTGGAAACCAAAACTGCTTCCCACCCGACAGAAAAGGGCGTGTGGACATGGATTATATCGGGCTTGAACTTTTTTATTCGCCGTAAGGTGAGGCCAATCGGCAGGGTGAGGCGTTCTCCCTTGTAAGCAATCGCCGGGACAGAAAGAAGCCGGAAAACTTGCAGGTTTTTTAGGTTGATATCGGGACGGTCTTTCGGTTTTTTTGACACGGTAAAAACAGCTACCTCGTGTCCTTGCTCAATCAGATTCTTTGCCGAAAGATAAGCGGTGTGGGCGACGCCGTTGACCTGCGGGGGAAAGGTGTCGCTAAAAATGGCGATTTTCATGATTTTATTTTTTTAAAAAATTCAGGATTATGCTGGTTGTTTCGTCTTGCGAATTTGTTCCGACAAAATGATCGGGGTTTTTGGAAATTATTAGCTGTGCTCCCGGAACGGCTTTCATCATATCGCTAATTTCTTCTTGGGTGATGAAAATGTCTTTTTGGCCGCAAACAAAAATAGTTGGAACTTTAATTTGTTGTATCTGATTTCTAAGATCGACTTTGACTGCTTGAACCAAGAGCCAAAAGTTTACCGAGAGAGGCATCGTCCGCAGGCCGTCCCAAACGGAGTCCCAATAACCGACAGCCCGGCCATGTTCGTAATAGTAATATTTTTGACGTCCCTGATAATAACAGATTGCCGCTAAAAAATTTAGCCCGCCGGAGACTAAAGGCGTTAAAAAATTAAGGTGTAAAAGATATTCGGCCGGCGGCGCGTGATTAACGCTGATGAGAATTAATCCTTTTAGGTCATTTTGATATCTGGCTGCGTAATCGATGGCTACCTGTCCGCCAAAAGAATAACCGACTAAAACAAAATTTTTGATTTGTTCTTCATCGATGATTTGTTTTAGGTCTTCGGCGAAAACAGATACTTGGTAGAGGCCTTTATTCTTTGTTTTGTCCGAATGGCCATGTCCGCGCATATCCAGCGTTAAGCAGTTGTATTGATTCTCGCGTAAGGCCTCTATTGTTTTTAACCAGGTGGTGTGATTGGAAGAGAGGCCGTGTAAAAGAACAGCAAAAGGCCGGCCGGGAAAAGAATTTTCCAAATAATAAAAAATTTTTCCGTTAGCGGTTTGGCTGATTTTCTCTTTAGGCGGCAGATTGCTCATTATTTTGTTTTTTTCTGAAATAGAAAAAGTAAATCAAGAAAGCGAACAAGCCGATTCCGACCGTGGTCAGGGCGATTTTTTCCAAATATGAATTAATGGTTGAGAGGGCTTGGCCGAAATAATAACCGATTAAGAGCAGGATGAGCGATTTAAGCAAAGTCGCCAGCATATTAGAAAAAATAAACTTGTCGAAAGGCATTTTTATAATACCGGCGGCAACCAAAAAAGCGCCACCGATGCCGTGGGACATTTTGCCGATAAAAAGAAGCTGGCTGCCCCGCTTATCAAATTGTTTTTCCAGGGAGAGAACTTGTTTTTCGTTAACGCCAAAATGATGTCCCCATTTGGTAATAAATTTCTCTCCGCCCAGCCGGCCGACAAAGTAGTGAAGGGCATCGCCGACCAAGTCGCCGATAACAATAATAATATAGGCCAGCCATAAATTTAATTGGCCCAGCGAAACAAAAAAACCCGCGAGAACGGTAATGATCGGCCCCTCGGCAATAGCTAGCGGAAAAAGTGCCAGGTATTTATAGCCAAGGAGCCAGAGAGTGACTTGGTCCAAAGAGATCATTAGGATTTAGTTTCCGAAGAAAAAATAGTAGTCATAAGACTGGGAATACCTACCTTTATTGTCCTCTAAAAAGCGCCTAATGTCAAAGTAAAACGAAGAAAATTAAGAGGCCGCCTAGCCTAAAGACCAAATTATTGGTAAAATCGAAATGCTTGCATAAAATTATGATTTTGACCAAACTGACGACTTTAGATACGGAGGCTTTTTACTTAGTGAATCATCTGCCTCATGGGAAAATTTTTGATTGGGCGACCAGAATCTTGCACTGCCTGACTTATGGCGGGATTATTTATTATCCTTTTTTAATTGGTTTTTGGCTGACCCATGATTATGATTATCAGTTATTGGCTAAGCTCGGTTTATTTTCGGGCGTCTTGACCTTTATTATTACGGATTTGATTCTGAAAAATTTAACGGCTCGCAGCCGTCCTTATAAAGTTTTGGGCCGGGTCATTTGTATCAAACCGGCGCCCGGCGATTATTCTTTCCCTTCGGGACAAGCGGGGACGGCTTTCGCGGTTGCCACTCTTTATTTCTTGATTTTTCCCGAAGGCTCGGGCGGCTATTTACTGCTTTTGTTCGGCGCGGCAATTTTATTAAACAGGGTTTATATGGGTCATCACTACCCTTCGGAAGTTTTTGTCGGGGCAGCTATCGGCTGCTTGTGCTCTCTTTTTGTTTTTGAATATCAGCAAATATTTATGAAAATTATTTCTTTATTTTGGCACTTGGCGGGGCCGCTTTTCGCGGGGTAGGAATTTTATAGATTAATTTTTTCTCATCGGGACGCAAAGATTTGCGTCTTTATTTTTTAGGTTTACCGAGATAGAATAGATAACTGATGAACAATACTCCCAACGCGCCTGACGAACAATTAGTCCTGTCCTATTTGCAAGGAGATAACGAGGCTCTCAATTTTTTGATTGAGCGTTATTTGCGGCAGGTCTATAATTTTTCGGCTAAATATATTGGCAGCGCCAAGGAAGCCGAAGATTTGACGCAAGAGATCTTTTTGAGGGTTTGGAAAAACTTAAAGAAATTCGATTCTCAAAAAAGTTTTAAAACTTGGCTTTTTAGCATTACTCGGAATGTTTGCATCGACTATCTCCGGCGCAAAAAGACAGTAACGTTTTCGACGTTGGAGGGCGATGATGACAAAGAGAGCTTCTCCGATAAAATTGTCGATGAATCGTTTTCCATTGTCGAAAAAATAACCAGGCAAGAACTGGAGAAGGAGATGGGCCGGTATTTATCGCGCCTTTCCGAAGCCAATCGGGCGGTCTTGATTTTGCATTATAACCAGCAGCTAGCCTTTCGGGAGATTGCCGAATTATCAGGTGAATCGCTTGATACGGTAAAAAGCCGCCACCGGCGGGCTCTTATTTATTTGCGGCGCCTTATTAGGCAGGACAAAAAAGTGCACCAAAAATAAACAGTTAGACGTATATATAAACAGATAAGCCAACTATTATGACGAAACAAGAAACAAATATAAAAAATAACCCCGACGAACTTATCGCCTCTGTTTTGTCTCAGGACTTGGAAGTGCCGGCTAAATTATTAACTCAAATTTTGTCGGCTATTTTCTGGCGCCAGCAGCTTTACGCCGGCCTAAGGCTCTCCGGTCTTGCTCTGTCGTCTATTGTTTCTTCTCTGGCTTTATTTTTCGCGCTCAAGGAAGTCGTCTTCAAAATGAGCGAGTCCGGAGCCTGGAGCATTCTATCGTTGGTTTTTTCTGATCTGGAAGTGGTGACGGCCAATTGGCAGGCTTTTTCGCTCTCTTTCCTGGAAGCCTTGCCGATTTTTTCAATAATCCTGACCACCGGCGCTATTTTAGCCATGCTTGTCTCTTTCCGGTTCGTTTTTAGGAATCTTATGCAAATTAATTTTCGCCCGATTCTAAAAAATAGATTATTAATTAAAATATAAATTTAAAAATATGGAAAATAATATAGAAATAAATCCAAATAAAAAAGAAGAAAAAGATGGCGAGCAGGAAGTTCTAAAAAAAATTGATCGCGTTTTCCGTTCAAACTATTTCAGAAAAACAGTCATTTTCCTTTTGATTTTTATTATTTTGGCAGTGACATTTGGCCTTGGTGCGATGGTCGGCTACCGCAAAGCTAACTTTAGCTATCAGTGGGGAGAAAATTATCATAAAAATTTTGGCGGACCGAGAGAGGGCTTTATGGGACGACTTATGCCCGGGCCGATACCCGGTATGATGGGCGATGATTTTATCAATCCCCATGGACTGGCGGGTTCTATTATTAAAATTGACGGCGCCAATATAATCGTCAAGGGAAACGATAATGTTGAAAGAACGATTTTACTGTCCGGTCAAACAACCATCAGAAACGGTCGGCAAGATATTAAGATCGGCGACCTGAAGGTCGGTGATTTAATCGTGACTATCGGCGACCCAAATAGCAGTGGGCAAATAGAGGCAAAATTAATAAGAATTTTTAACATTCAATAATATGGCATTTCTAGGCAAGATGAAAGCTTTTGTTGCTGGTCATAAATTTCTCGCGTCGGTTATGGTCGTGTGCGTGCTTGGCGGCGGATATTATTGGTATCAGGCAGCAAATAAAGTTCAGGCGTCAACAAAATACGTGCTGGGAACGGTTCAAAAAGAAACTTTGATAACTTCGATTAGCGGGAGCGGCCAGGTAGCGGCCTCAAATCAGGTAGATATTAAGGCAAAAGTGTCGGGAGAAATTACTTCTGTCGGTGTGGTTGACGGCCAAGCCGTAAAGGCGGGCTCGGTTTTGGCGTATATCGATTCTCATGACGCTCAGAAAGCGGTTCGGGACGCTCAGACTAGCTTGGAAACATCGCGCCTGTCGCTGGAGAAGCTTTTGGCGCCGGTTGATCAGCTGACCGTTATGCAGAGCGAGGATTCGGTTGCTCAGGCCAAACAAGCCAAGCAGGATGCCGAGGATAGTTTGAAAAATATGGCGGATGATGAATTTAGCGCAATCTCTAATAATTTTTTAGAGCTGCCGGCCATTATGTCAGGACTGGAAAATGTTCTGCTTAGCTCGACCATAAAATCTAGCCAATGGAATATTGATTATTATACTGATTCGGCAAAAGCTTATGACGAAAAAGCGATTCAATATAGAAGCTTTGCCTACGATTCTTATCTTCAGGCCAAGGCGGCTTATAATAAAAATTTCAACGATTATCGGGCCGCTAATCGTTATTCTTTGCCGAGTACGATTGAAGCCTTGCTTGATGAAACCTATGAAACAGAAAAGACCATTTCGGATGCGATTAAAAACAGCAATAACTTAATTCAATTTTTTCAGGACGTTTCATCGCAGGGGGCAACTTCGTTTTCTGCGGCTCACTTGAGCAGCTTAAGTTCTTACGCGGGAAAAATCAGCGCTCACTTAACAAACCTATCTTCGCTGCAGGATAAAATAAAAAGTTACGAAAAGATTATTGCTGATTCTGGTCGAACAATCACCGAAAAGCAGATGTCGCTGGATAAGGTTAAAGCCGGATCGGATGAGTTGGATATCAGATCCGCGCGGCTAGCCGTGCAGGATAAAGAAAACGCGCTGGTTCAGGCTCGGGAAAATCTGGCGGATTATAGCGTTCGGATACCTTTTGACGGAATTATTTCAAAAGTTAATGTCGAGAAAGGCGATCTTGCCGGTTCGACGGCGCTGGCGACTTTAATCTCAAGCCAGCAGATTGCGCAAATTTCTCTTAATGAAATTGATACGGCAAAAGTTAAGGTTGGCCAAAAAGCGACCTTAACTTTTGACGCGGTGGATAGTTTAAGCGTTAGCGGGCAAGTTGCTCAAATCGATATTACCGGTACGGTTTCTCAGGAAGTAGTTAGCTATGGCGTTCAGATCGCCTTTGACACGCAGGATGATCGCGTCAAGCCGGGAATGAGTGTTTCGGCTTCCATTATCACTAATTCTAAATTGGATGCCTTAGTTATTCCTAGTTCGGCGATAAAAAGCCAGGGTAATATTTCTTATGTCGAGATTGTTGAAAATTCAGCCGGTATTGGAGCAACAAATTCCGCCGAAGTAACGCTTAGCGCTTTGCCGAAAACTCAACAGATTGAAACCGGCCTGGCTAACGATACGTCAACCGAAATTGTCAGCGGCCTCAAGGAGGGCGACTTAATTGTCGTTCAAACAGTCGCGGCTGGCGCTGGGCAAGCGCAGACTTCTCAACAAAGTGCGGGTCTTAGAATTCCCGGTATAAGCAGCGGCGGGAATAGCGGCGCGGTAAGAACGTTTAGAGCGGACTAATTTACTGATTTATGATTGAGTGTAAAAAAATAACCAAAACTTATAAAAGCGGCGATATGGAAACCGCGGCCCTGAAAGGAGCCTCTTTCAAAATAGGTAACGGTGAGTTTGTAGCGATTATGGGTCCTTCGGGCTCTGGTAAATCAACGCTGATGCATATTATCGGTTGTCTTGATACGCCGACCAGCGGAGAATATCTTTTTGGCAATCAGAATGTCGCTAAATTGTCAGACGACGAATTGGCCGATATCAGGAAAAATAAGATTGGTTTTGTTTTTCAATCTTTCAATCTTTTGCCGCGGGCAACGGTTTTGCGCAACGTGGTTTTGCCCCTTATTTATGGCGATATTCCCAGAGAACAAAGAGAAAAACAGGCAAAGGAATCACTTCGCAGCGCAGCTTTACCGGAGGAATTTTGGCAACACCATTCCAACCAGCTCTCTGGCGGTATGATGCAGCGGGTAGCGATTGCCCGGGCGCTGGTTAATAATCCGGCGTTAATTTTGGCGGATGAGCCAACCGGAAACCTTGATACCAAAACCGGAGAAATGGTTTTGGATACTTTCCAACGTCTTCATATGGAACAGGGGCGGACCATCGTTTTGATTACGCATGAACCGTATGTGGCCGAACATGCCGAGCGTATTATTCATGTTCGCGACGGGAATATCGTGGACGATAGTCCGGTAAAAAATCGGCGCTTGATCAATAATCATACTTAATCCATCAAATGAAAATACAAGATCTTTTTCAAGAAACTTATTTTGCTCTTTCGACTAACAAAGCCAGGTCCAGCCTGACAATTCTTGGCATTGTTATTGGCATCGGTTCGGTTATTGCCATGGTCTCTATCGGCCAAGGGGCGCAAGGATCGATCCAGGCCAGCATTCAGTCAATCGGGTCAAATTTGATTTTGGTAATGCCCGGCGCTCAGCGCGGCGCTGGTGTTCAAGTTAGCGCCGGTCGCGGTTCCGCCCAAACGCTTACACAAGCCGACGCAGACGCAATCGGGCAGCAAATCACTTTAGCTAAAGCGGTTGCGCCGGAAATTTCTAGGCGATACCAAATAACGACTAAAGGTAAAAATACCAATACTCAAGTTATCGGTACAGTTGCGGCCTATCCCGGTGTACGAAATATTCAAATTGATATGGGCTCTTTTATCACGGATCAAAATATAAAAAGTTTGTCAAAAGTTGCCGTTATCGGTCCGACCACGCGCGATGACCTTTTCGGCACCGGAGTAAATCCGATTGGCCAATCGATTCGAATTAACAAGGTTGATTTTAAAATAGTCGGTATGACGAAATCTAAGGGTGGGACAGGATTTGGCAGCCAAGATGATATAGTTTTTGTTCCTCTCTCGACGGCTCAGCGATTTTTGGCGGGGGATACGTACGTTACGACAATTAGCGTCTCGGCTGTTGATGAAAATTCTATGGCCGCAATTCAGGAACAAATAACAAGTCTCTTGTTGCAAAGACATAATATTTCTAATCCGCAGCTGGCTGATTTTCAAATAATGAACCAGCAGGATATCGTGCAAACCGCTTCGTCGGTTACTAATACCATGACCATGCTGCTGGCCGCCATCGCGGGCATTTCGCTGATTGTCGGCGGAATTGGAATCATGAATATGATGCTGACGATCGTGACTGAGCGGACGCGTGAAATCGGACTACGCAAATCCATCGGAGCGAAAAAAAGAGACATAAGCCGGCAGTTTTTAGCCGAATCGGTAATGCTGACTTTTCTGGGCGGACTTATCGGCGTCGCTCTTGGTTGGGCGGTCGCGATGGGCGTGACCCAATTTGCCGGCATTGCCACATCGGTTTCACTCCAGTCGGTTTTGCTTGCTTTTGGCGTTTCGGCGGCTATCGGCATCGTTTTTGGTTATTATCCTGCCCGTCGGGCAGCGGGTCTTAATCCCATCGAAGCTCTTAGGTATGAGTAATTTTTTAAAATAATTAAGTAATATAATAAAATTTAAATTTTATGAACACGAAAAATAAAATTATAGCAGCTTGCGTTCTGGGTTTTTTAATTTTTGGTATCGGCGGTTTTTTTGGCGGTATAAAATATCAGCAAGGTAAAAGCAACTCTTTAGCGCAGAATTTTTCCGGCCAGCGTCAGCGCGGAACCGGTAATCTTCCGGGCAACGGTGGAATGATGACTGGCGCTAATCGGAACGGAGCGGGTGGTTTTCTAACTGGTCAAATCCTTGCTAAAGATGATAAGAGTATTACCGTAAAATTGAGAGACGGCGGTTCGAAAATTATTTTTTATTCCGCTTCAACACAGGTGCAGAAGATGGCCGATGCGCCATTAACCGATTTGGCTGTCGGCCAGCAAATCGTGGCTAACGGCACAGTAAACTCTGATGGCAGCGTAACTGCGCAAACAATTCAATTACGACCAAATGGGCAGCCGAGTGGAAGTCCGATCGTTCAGCCAAGCGGAAACTAAATATTTTATAGAAAAAAGAAGCTTGACCTTACGTTTCGTGCTTTATATAATATCGGTATATGAAAAAGACTAATGTCTTAAATTTGTTAAGCTTGTTGCTAAACGGTCAAGGAGACTAGTCTTTTGGAGCGCGAAGAAGAAGATAAAAAAGACTGGTCTCCGGACCGGTTTTTTATTTTTTGGTTCTTTAAAAAGAGCGGATAAGCAAGGAAGTTTCACTAACTCTAATCTTTTAAAAAGGAGGAACAGGTTATGGCGGCAAAAGAAAATAAGCTTTTAAGCGACAGCGAGGCTCAAAAAAGATCGGCTTTGGGACATCGCAAGGCCAGAGATTTTCTGGTAAAATCTCTGGCGACAATGAGCCCTGGGCGAATGGTCGTATTGGGCGGCGACGGACAAAAGATGGAAGTGATTACGGCTGGATCGGGCCGCGAGAAAAAATCGGTTGAGATTTAAGCTTATCAAAAAACAGAATTCGGCTCTAAGAAAATAACGAGCCAGACCCGGTGAAATAAAGCCGGGCTTTTTGTATAAGAAAAACCCCGGCAGTTTTTGTCGGGGCTGATTTTTTGTTTCGGCTTCTGATCGTTTAGCTCAAAAGCTTCGCCATAATTTCCGAGAATGCTTTCCAGGGGCAATTTTTGTCATTGCGCGACTCCACTGTCCGGGGAAAGTTAAGGTCATTCGCGACCCATTCCTCAAGGGCCAAAGAGAACAGTCCGGGACTGTCAGATCCCTCCTCCAGTTTGAAGGAGAAGGAAAAAAGATGTTCCTCGTTTATTCTCTTTGATTGGGTAGGGTACTTTTTTTTGGGATATTTATCTTTCAACCTTTTTTTGATCATGTTTCCGAGGCTGAAAAAGACATCCCAGCAGTAGTGAAAGAATACGTTGTTGGCCTTGATTATTTCTTCCGGATAGGCAAGAAGGCCCGGTCCCGCTTCCTTCGGCATATTAATCAGAAGGTCGCTGTTGAAAATAAATGATTCCGGTTTATAGGGTAATAATTGCCAAGCAAAAACCTTTTCGGGTGTATCGGGTGATAACTCCAACGCAGACATCTAACACCTCCTCAAGTTATATTGTTAAACAACCGATTATTAATAGTATACGATATTTTGATGGGACAGTCAAGCTGATTGGCGAGCGAGTTATAAACAATTTCAATTAAGTTCTATTTGGCAAAAGTTTTTTTTCAAAGTATACTTTAGGTATTAAAATTTAAAAGATTAGAATGGAGAATCCAGAAAATCAAAATCAAGAGATAGCTTTGAAGGGGAAATCGTTTTTTAATCGCCCGATTTTTTTTATTTGGGGAGGGTTTTTCAGCTTGTTGATTTTTCTGGCCGCTTTTTCTTTTTACGGCTGGTGGCGGATTTACGAGCCTATTTGTCCGGGAATTTGTAGCGGCCAGCCGGCCATAATCATTAAAATCGAGAGAGGGGCGGGCGTGAAAGAAATTTCCGGCTTGCTTTATCAGCGCGGATTAATTCGCAGTAAATTTTGGTTTGAGGTTTATGTTTGGGCAAAAAAACAAGAATCTCGAATGCAAGCGGGCAATTACGAAATTCGGGTAACGCAAAATATTCCGGAAATAGTAGCAGTCATCACGGGCGGCAAGGTAATAAAAGATGAAACTCAGATTACTTTTCCCGAAGGCTTTACCTTGCTTCAGATAAAAGAAAGATTGATGAGTCAGGGATTTTCGGTCGTTGAGGCTTTGGATCAAGAAAAAATAGCCGATTACCAGGTTCAGTATAAGCTTTTGTCCGAAGCGCCAAGCGAGGCCAGTTTAGAAGGATTTTTATTTCCCGACACTTATATCTTTAGAAACGAAGCAAAAGAGAAAGATATTGTTAAAAAATTTCTGGATAATTTTGATAAAAAAATGCTGCCAGAATGGCGTGCCGTAATTGCTCGTCAAAATAAAACGATTTACGAAATAATTACGTTGGCTTCGATTGTTCAACAAGAGGCGATTAACGATCAAGATATGCCGCTTATTGCCGGGGTCTTTGCCAATCGTTTAAAAATCGGAATGCTTCTGCAGTCTGACGCCACGGTTAATTACGCCACTGGTAAAAAAAATCGCCAAGCAACACTCGATGATTTAAAAATAGATTCGCCCTATAATACGTATCTGCATAAGGGGTTGCCGCCGACGCCAATTTGTAATCCGGGCGCGGCTGCTATTGAAGCGGCAATCAATCCGGCAGCCACTGATTATTTATATTTTTTACACCCGCTTGACGGGGCGACGGTTTTCAGCAAAACGCTTGATGAACACAATAAGAATAAGGCAAAATATCTGAAATAGTATTGACATAAACGGTTTAATGAGTATAATCTAAGTAATTAAATATAGCCCAAGAAAGTAGGCATAAAAGTAAGCCCTGCCCAGGCAGAAAATAACTAATCGCGGATGGCGATAGTTTATCGTTAAGGCGCCTGGAAAAGGCGTTTTTTATTAAAAAATTTATGCAAACAAAACAACAGAAAGAGACAATCGTAAAAGACTTAACCGATAAATTAGGCAGGATCAAATCGGCAGTTTTTGCTGACTATACCGGTTTAACCGTAGCCAAATTGACTAAGCTTCGACGGGATTTGAAAAAACAAGGAATAGACGTAAAAGTCGCGAAAAAAACCCTAGTGGATCTTTCTTTAAAAAAAGCCGGAATTGCCGATACGGACGCTAAAAAAATGCCGGGTCAGCTAGCGGTTGTGATGGGTTACGAAGACGAAGTTGCGCCGGCCAAAATTGTTTATAGTTTTAGCCGCAAGGAAGAGCAGCTGAAAATTTTAGGCGGTGTTTTAAATAATATTTTTATTAATAAAGATGGAATAGTGGGATTAGCCAAGCTCCCCTCAAGAGCGGAGTTATTAGCAAAAGCGGTCGGTTCAATTGCTGCGCCGTTAAGGGGCATGGTTACTGTCTTGCAAGGGAATTTAAGCGGATTAGTTAGAGTCTTATCACAAATTAAAAAATAAACAGATAAACTCGGGTATCGATTACGAAAAAACGCGACTAGCGACATTTTCCGTGACGCCGCCCATGTTATCAAAAAATAAAATGTCAGAAGAAAAAAAGACTGTTGAGGTTCCGGCTAAATTTAAAGATCTGGTAAAACAGATTGAAGAATTATCGGTTTTGGACCTAGCTGAATTAGTGAAGGTTTTGGAAGAAAAATTTGGCGTTTCGGCGGCAGCGCCGGTAGCCATGGCGGCTGCTCCGGCCGGTGACAGTGAAGGTGGCGCGGCAAAAGAAGAAAAAACTTCTTTTAACATTGAGCTTAAAGCCGCGGGTGACCAGAAAATAAATGTCATCAAAGTTGTTCGCGAAGTCACTGGGCTTGGACTTAAAGAAGCCAAAGACTTAGTAGATGGCGCTCCAAAGACGATAAAAGAGAACGTTAAAAAAGAAGAGGCGGAAGAAATCAGAAAGAAATTGTCGGAAGCTGGCGCAACCGTTGAGCTAAAATAAATTATTCAACAAAAAAACCACTCGGCTAAAGCCGAGCGGTTTTTTTGTTAGGAAAATTATTTGATTATCTCTTCCAGCAAAATCGGGGGAGTAATGAAATCTTTTTTTTGTTTAGCCCCTTGAACAAGGATATCCTCGGCCATTATTTCAAGCAGCAGAGCGCTTAGGGGATCGGGCTTTTTTTGTTCTCGTAAAACCCTGTTCATTTGGTCGGCAATCTGTTCAATTTTCGGCAGAGCAAAAAGTTGGGCTAGTCCCGAAGGAGAGAAAAAATCAAAAATTGACGGCGTTCCAAAAATTATTTTATCCGATGGTTCGATTTTTCCGGAGACGATGCTTTGAAAGGTTTTAGCCGGGTGGGGTTTTTCGGTTGATGGAATAATCTTTTTAGTAATACTAATCAATTGTCCTTCCCGACAGAGGTAAGCCTGAGCAGAGCCGGTTTGGGTTAAAAAAATATTTTTTTCCTTATTAATGGCGGCGCAAATAAAATGAAGTTTCCCAAGCCAGCTTAAATTTCCCTGGCTGGCGACATCGCTGAGAGTGGCGTTGGCCTTTTTCAAACCGGCCTCAAGTGATTCGGTCGGTCCGCGGTGAGGCAGAGAATAATATTCTCTTTTTATCAGCGAACTGAGCAGGTTGATGAGGTGAAAAGAGCTGGAATTAGCGGTCAGCTCGGCTACCATATAGAGTCCGCCTAACGAGGCTTCTTCGATATTTTCCGGTTCATACAAAAAAATATCGCAAATAGTCTCTTTGTTTTTTGGTCCGCGAATAAGTATTTCTTCTGTTTTTATCATATTATGGCCGTCATTTTGCGTTTAGCGCGGAATCCGGAAATGAAGACCGGATTTCTGTTTCTGCGAAAATGGCCGGCGGACTTTTGATTACGTCCTAATTATAATCATTTTTATTAAAATAGGGTAGAGGAAAGGCCTTTCGCGGGCACTTTGTAGACACTTGATTATATCCAGGAAAAGACTTAATCTTAAATTAATCAATTAGTCTAGCTTCTTCGGAGGGGGAAAGCCTTATTTTTTTATGATTGATTGTTGTTAGGAGACCGGACAGTCTGTCTTCGCGGTCAACAATCGATTATACTTATAAAAATATGCCAGAGCAAATTTTAGAACAATTATTCGATTCGCCGATTAAGGTTAAGTTGCTGAAGCTTTTTTTAAGAAATTCTAACGGCCTTTTTTCAATGAACGATATTGTCAGAAAAACGCAATCTTCCAGGCGGACGACGATCAAGCAGGTTAAGGGGCTGGAAAGCATTAACTTTTTAAAGCGGAAAAAAATAAAGGCTGACAGCAAGAAACAAATTGAAGGTGGCATCTATTATAGCGTTAACCCCAAATTTGATTTTTATTACGAATTGCAGAGCTTGATCCTAAAGTCGAGCCCGACGTCCAAAGATAAAATATTAGCAAAAATTTTAAAACTGGGCCGGATAAAATTGGCTTTGATCGGTGGGGTTTTTTTGAACCTCGAAGGTAGCCGAGTAGATTTATTCTTGGTCGGTGACGAAATCAACGGGCGGCGGTTGCGGCAATTTTTATCAGAGACCGAATCGGAAGTCGGTAAAGAAATAGAATACGCGACGATGGACGTGAAGGAATTTGATTATCGCTACCATATGTTTGACCGCTTCGTGCGCGATGTTTTAGAAAAACCTCACGAGAAACTGATAAACAAGATAAGGTATATCGAATAGAGCTTAAGGGGGCAAGGGGGCGGTTAGCTCAGTGGTAGAGCATTGCATTCACATTGCAAGGGCCATAGGTTCAAATCCTATACCGCCCACCAGCAGTCTTATCAAAAACGATCATAGTGGATAACTTGTTGACGGGGAATCGGATTTCAGGATCCGGTTCTTTTATTTTTGGCTTAATTGAGACGTTTTATCTTTTTCGGAGGAGACCCGGAAAACAGTTAAAATAGCCAGTTGACGCAAACATCAAAAGTGGAATATAATGTACTTGTAGTGGATAATTGTGGATAAAGATGTTAGTAAGTATCCGTTTCTGGGGATAACTTCTCGAGGGGTTATCTCTGGAAGCGAGCCCCGCTATAATCAGACTTATGCTAATCGGTGAATATCAGCACACTATTGATGAAAAGAAACGCTTGGCGATTCCCGCTAAGCTTAGAAAAGAATTGGGCCGGGGCGCGGTGCTGACACGCGGTCTTGATAATTGTTTGGCCCTGTATCCTTTAAAAGAGAGGGAAAAATTGGCTGACAAGTTGAGCAAGTTACCGACTGGCCAGGTAGAAGCGCGGGGATTGACGCGAGTGATTTTATCCGGAGCCGTTGCTGTTGAATTCGACGGACTGGGCAGAATTCTAATGCCGGATTATCTGAAGCAATACGCGCTAATCGAAAAAAACGTGGTGATTGCTGGTGTTTTTAATCATTTGGAAATTTGGGATCAAAAAAGCTGGGATGATTATAAACAAAAGACCGAAAAATCGGTAGGCGACATGGCTTCTAAGTTATCGGAGATAGGATTTTAATAATATAATAATTGTTCATACGATTAGCTCTCGAACCGGAGGCCGCAAACAGTAAGCCTCGGCTTACGGCTTGCGGTTTGGAAGCTAAAAAAATATGTCGCATATTTCTGTTTTGCGCCAGGAGGTAATTGAATATCTGGATCCACAATCGGGTGAAAATTTTATTGACGGAACTTGCGGTGCGGCCGGGCACACGCTGGCCATTCTAGAAAAAAATCATCCGGACGGGAAAATAATGTGTTTTGACTGGGACGCTGAATCGCTTGAGCGAGCTAAAAAAATTATTGCTGACCAAGAAGCCGAGTTGTTGGAAAGAGTAATCTTTATAAACGATAGTTATGTCAATTTAAAAAAATACGCGAGAGAAAATAGTTTTAGTCCGGTAAACGGAATTCTGCTGGATCTGGGATTCTCTTCCGATCAGCTCGAAGGAAGCGGCCGAGGATTTTCTTTCTTGAAGGATGAGCCGCTGGATATGCGTTATAGCCAAACAAATGATTTACCGGCCAGAGAAATTGTTAATCATTGGCAAAAAGAGGAAATAGAAAAAATATTAAAAGAATACGGAGAGGAGCCCTGGGCCAGAAAGATTAGCGAGGCGATTGTCAGTTTTAGAAAAATAAAGAGCATTTTAACCACAAAGGAATTGCTCAGCGTTATCGCCACCGCAATTCCCAGAAAGCTTCAATATGCCAGGATACATTTTGCTACAAGAACTTTTCAAGCTTTGCGAATTGCCGTTAACGATGAATTGGGGAATCTTCAGAGAGTTTTGCCTGAAGCAATGGATGTCTTGACTAGCGGCGGGCGGTTTGCAATTATTTCTTTTCATTCTTTGGAAGATAGAATAGTAAAAAATTTTTTTCGAGAACAAACAAAAGTTGGACAAGGTAAAATTTTAACCAAAAAACCAATTATTGCCGGTGAAGCGGAAATCCAAATTAATCCGCGAAGCCGCAGCGCCAAATTAAGAATTTTTAAAAAGGCCTAGAAATCCTTTAGAAATCCGATGACCTATTACACCTGCAGCAATGCGCCTTTTGCTGTTCAAAAAGGCAAAATAACCTTAAGTTTAGCGATTATTTCCGGTCTGCTATTTATGAGCGTGGCTTATTTGGCTCAGGCCAATAAAATCGTCGCCAAAAATTTCGAATTACGCGCGGCGCAGGCTTCTTTGAAAGAAAAACAGGACAGAAGCCAGCAGCTGATTGTTAGCTTGATGCAAGCCAGATCTTTGAGCAATTTAGAAAATGCGGCCAAAAATTTAAATTTAGTCAGTGTCGAAAAAATCGATTACTTAAAGGTCCCTTCTGGGATTTTTGTTTTGTCTCAAAGACAATAGTCGGCGAATAACGGTATGAAAAAGTTTGGTAATTTCAGGTTTTATACTCTATTGGTTTTTATTTTTTTGATTACGGGCTGCATCGTCGCCCGTCTTTTTTCTCTTCAAATTATTCGGCACGGTTTTTATACCGCTTTAGCTCAAGATCAGCACACGGTGCTGAAAAAATTAATTCCCCGACGAGGGGAAATTTTTATTCAAGGGAAGGGAGACGGCTGGCAATCTTTAGCCGTTACTCGCGCTTTTCAGACAGTTTTTTTGTCTCCCAAAGAAGTAACGGATAAAAACGATGTTGCGGAAAAACTGGCTCCTCTGGTGGATATGTCAGTTGATAAAATTTTAGACAAGCTGAAAGATCCGAAAGATCCATATGAGCCATTAAAATCAAAGCTAAGCGATGAAGTTGCCCAAAAGATAAAAGAAATGAATTTATCGGGCGTCCATTTTACGTCAGAAGACTGGCGGTGGTATCCGCAAGGAAGTCTGGCCTCAAACATTCTCGGGTTTATGGGAATGAAAGACAGCCAGCGAGTCGGCCAGTATGGTCTTGAGCAATATTATCAGGATCTTTTGGCCGGCAAGAGCGGTTTATTAGACTCCCAGAAAGACGCGGTGGGGAACTGGCTGCTTATGGGCGATTATAATCTTGAGCCGGCTCAAGACGGCTCAAGCATATACTTAACGCTTGATCAGAATATTCAATACCTGGTTGAGCAGAAGATGAAGGCGGTCATAGACAAATGGCACGCGGCCAGCGGCTGCGCCATTGTTATGGAGCCGAAAACCGGTGCTATCTTAGCCATGACGAGCTTGCCGGATTTTGATCCTAACGAATATCAAAAAATCGAAAACGCGGATTATTTTATGAATTCCTGCGTCCAAAAGCTTTATGAGCCGGGTTCTGTTTTCAAGCCGGTAGTCATGGCTGCTGGCCTGGACACCGGAAAAATTTCTCCCGGAACAACGTATACGGATACTGGAATTTTACAAATTGGCAACTGGACGATTCAAAATGCCCAGCAGAAGACTTATGGATTAAGTACCATGACGCAAGTTTTAGAAAAATCAATTAATACCGGTGTCGTTTTTGTGCAGCGATTGATCGGCGGGGAAGTTTTTAAAAAATATATCGAAGCTTTTGGATTCGGCGAACCGACCGGAATTGATTTGGCGGCCGAGGTAAGCGGAAATTTAAAAAATATTGAAGAGAATAAGGACATAAATTTTGCTAACGCTGCTTTTGGACAAGGGATTTTGTCGACGCCCCTTCAAATGGCTTTAGCGATTGCCGCCATCGCCAATGACGGCAAGCTTATGCGGCCGTATCTAGTGGCGAAAATTGTTAAGCCTGACGGTCAGGAAGAAGTAACTCAGCCAAAGATAATCCGCCAGGTAGTCGCACCCCAGAACGCCGGAAAACTCACAGCGATGCTTGTAAGCACGGTCCGCAACGGTTACGATAAGGTGAAATTACCTGGATACTTCGTGGCCGGCAAAACCGGCACGGCTCAGATTGCCGAAGGTCACGGTTATTCGGCAACCGAGACAAATCATTCTTTTGAAGGATACGCGCCGGCCTATAATCCTAAATTTTTAATTTTTTTGAAACTAGAAAAACCGCACGGGATTACCTTTGCTTCAGAATCATTGGCGCCGGTCTTTACCGAGATAGCGCAATATCTCTTTAACTATTATGAGATTCCGCCGGAAGAGCAATAAAATATTATTTTATCTTTATGCTTAAAAAAATACTTTGTTTCGTCTTAAAATTATCAGCCCAGGCCACTCTTTGGCGCTATAAGCCGATGATTGTCGGAGTAACGGGCAGCGTTGGCAAGACTTCCACCAAAGAAGTTATTTTTACTATTTTGAAAGAAAAATATAATGTTCGGCGAAATATTAAAAATTATAATAATGAAATCGGCGTTCCTTTGACTATTCTGGGCCAAGAAACAGGCGGCAGTTCTCCTTGGCGATGGCTGCAAGTTTTTTTGATCGGCTTGTTTGAATTTTTTTATACCAAAAATTATCCGGAGGTCCTGGTTTTGGAAATGGGAGCGGATCGATTGGGCGATATTGCTTATCTGACAAGCTTTGTGAAGTGCAACGTGGGAGTTGTCACGGCGATTGGCGAAATTCCGGTTCATGTTGAGTTTTTTCAAACGGCTGACCAAGTCGCGAAAGAAAAGGTGAATATTTTAAAGTGCTTAGAAAAAGATGGCTGGGCGGTTTTAAACTTTGATGATGAGCGGGTAAAAACGATGGCGCGCCGGACACAAGGAAAGATTTTTAGCTACGGTTTTGATGAAAAAGCTAATTTGCGAGCGGTTAATTTAGAGCAGCACCTGGATATTCTAGGCGAAGCGGGAATCTCTTTCAAAGTGGATTATCAGGGCAGCAACGTGCCTCTTCGTTTAAAAAACGTTTATGCTAAACATCAAGTTTATTCTGTTCTGGCCGGAGTGGCCGTCGGCCTTATTTTTAAAATGAATTTAATTGAGATCACCGAAGCTCTAAAAAATTATGAACCGCCGGCCGGACGCTTGCGATTGATTCGCGGCATCAAAAATTCTTGGATTGTCGATGATACTTATAATTCTTCTCCAAGCTCGACCTTGGGTGCGTTAGAGCTTCTTGCTCTGATGCCCGGAAGGAAAATAGCTGTGATTGGCGATATGCTGGAACTTGGATCATTTACCGAAGAAGCGCATCGGCGAGTGGGAGCGAAAGCCGCGCAGGTAGCTGAATTTGTTTTTGCCGTTGGCGAGCGAGCGATCTTTTTGGCCGACGAAGCGAAAAAACAGGGGATATCAAAAGAAAAGGTTTTTCATTTTGCCAGCGCTGAAGAAGCTGGGTATCTGCTGCAGGATTTAATGGCAGAGGGTGATATCATTTTGGTTAAGGGGTCGCAGGGAATCAGGATGGAAAAAGTCGTAAAAGAAATAATGGCGGAACCCCAGCGCGCCAAAGAATTATTAGTGCGGCAGGATGAGAGCTGGGAGAAAAAACAGACTAAAATTTAAAAAATTGAAAATTATTATTAAATCCCGCGCTTAAGCGGGATTTAATGTCAGTAATATTTTTTAATAACCGAAACTACCACGCCGCCGATTTTGAGCTCTTGCTTCGGGTAAATTGAGGGATAGTCTTTGTTGGCCGGAATTAAAACTATTTCTTTATTGTGTTTCTGAAAGTATTTCATAGTCCAGGCGCCGTCAACTTCGGCAATAACAATGTCGCCATTAAGCGGCTCCTTATCCGATTCGGCAATCACGAGATCATTGGGAGAGATGCCAGCATCAATCATCGATCGGCCGATGACGCGAAGCATATAATTTTTCTCGGGGCGTGTTAGAAGATATTGATCAAGGGAGATAGTATCCATATCTTCTTGGTCCGCCATAGTGGGAAACCCGGCTTCAACCGTGCCCAAAACTTTTAATTCATGAGATATTTTTTTGGGGATAAGCTTGCCCTGAGAATCTTTGTCGAGATAACCCTGTTCGATTAACTGTTTGACTACGCGCCAGGCGGCATTAACCGATTTAAAGTTTAAAAGCTGGGCAATCTCGCGGTAGGAGGGAAGTCGTTTTTTTTGGTAATAGAATTTTCTGATTTTGTCTAACGCTTTTTTGTAATCCATAGATTTTAAGTTAAGAATTATCCTAAGTTCAGTTTATTGAACATTCGTTCACGTGTCAAGGCGGATAAGTCGACGGAGTTGAAAATGGTCCGAAAACGTGCTAAATTTAAATAACTTTTGGCCCTATCGTCTAGTGGTTAGGACGCATGGTTCTCAT
>Ga0172375_10001993_pt1 | contig 32388 bp, 23 predicted proteins | sample LakKiv1m_FD_114537 | JGI IMG/M metagenome (GOLD analysis project Ga0172375, IMG submission 114537) | Freshwater microbial communities from Kabuno Bay, South-Kivu, Congo - kab_092012_11.1m | ecosystem: Environmental > Aquatic > Freshwater > Lake | place: Democratic Republic of the Congo... | reverse complement strand
GCAATGAATCATCCATGGAGGAAAAGCTGGAAAAACTGGATGCCCGCCAGAGCATCCGACTATTAAACAAATAGGACATTTCTATTTTGGGGAAAATAGGACATTTCTACTTTGGCTTGACAGGTGATACAATATCCTTGACATACAAGATACCTTCCCGTATCCTCACCCCCTATAAAACTAGGTTCTTATCAAAGACGGTCTTCTCTCATCCGAATTTAACGCGCGTCTGCGTTTCGTAAACAGCGTATACGGGGCTTCGGGAATAATCGATCCGGCCGATTGCGGGATCGATACGTGAGCTGTCTGCTGCGTTCCAGCGCGGTAGAGGATTTTGATCGGTCAAATCACACAACCATTTTATCACAAAAGAAAAACGGCAATGAATATTGGGAGATTCCCTGAAGACAACATTTTTCGATTCGGCGAATACCCGTTTGTCAATTTTGAAGGGCATTGGCATACCAATGGTGAAATGAACCGTGCCGTCAACCGATTGGGGAATGTCCTGAAAAATCTGGGAGTCAAGAAAGGAGACCGGGTGGGCGTTCAGCTGCTGAACTGTCCGCAGCTCATCCAGACATTTTTCGCCGCTTTTAAGATCGGAGCCATATTGGTTCCGGTGAATCCTTCGCTCCGCGTGCACGAGCTGGCCTATATATATCGGGACGCAGGTGTTACAGCACTGGTGAGCAGTGCAGATTATATCGACGGCATCAGAGAAGCCCGCCGTGAGGCGTCGGATCTTGAGCATGTCATTTCGGTCGGCGATGCGGTCTCGAAGGATGCTTTATCTTACGATGACATGATTCAGCGCAGTTCGGATCACCTTCTCATTGAGGAAATGGACAACGACGATACCGCTGTCATCATCTATACCGCGGGCACCACTGGAAATCCGAAGGGGGTCATGCTCACCCATTACAACTGGTACACGCATGTCGCCGGTTATTATGAGTCGGTCCTGCTGGACGCCTGGGGCGTCGGCGCCGAAGGTCCCTTTCAGGGGCGTGGCGACGGACTGGATCCCATCAGCCGCCAGAAGGCGGAAGTGTTCGGCGTCTCCCGGAACCGTGTATCTTTGATCACGCTTCCGCTGTTCCACGGGTACGGTGTATTCGCCTTAAATCTCGAGTTTCTGACCGGAGGGAAGCTGGTTTTGCTCAGCCGCTGGAATGCGGAGGAGGCAATGCAGCGAATTGAGCAATACAAAATCACGGAATTTCGCGGCGTGCCGACCATGTACATTCAACTGCTCAATCATCCGGCTGCCCCCAAATATGATTTGAGTTCCCTTAAAACCTGCATCTGCGGCTCCGCCCCCATGCCTCTGGAGGTAGCCCGCCATTGGCGGGAGCGATACGGTGTCGATATCTGGGAGGGGTATGGACTGAGCGAAGCAACCACCGTGAACTGCGGCAACATTGCGGGCAGACGTCCGCCCAAATACGGCTCCATCGGCAAATGCTACCAGAAATGCAACAGGATCAAGATATTCGATGATAAAGACTGCGAACTTCCGCCCGGACAAGTCGGAGAGATCGTGATCAAAGGGCCGGGGGTCATGAAAGGTTACTGGAATAAACCGGCGGAGACGGCCGAAGCGCTCCGGAACGGCTGGCTGCACACCGGCGATATCGGTTATGCCGATGAAGACGGCTACCTCTACATCACGGACAGAAAGAAGGATCTGATCATCCGGGGGGGGGAGAATGTTTACCCGAAGGAAATCGAGAATGTTCTCCACAAGCATCCTCAAGTGCTGGAAGCAGGCGTTATCGGCATTCCCGACCCAGTTTACGGCGAGGCGGTAAAGGCGTTTGTCGTTCTCAAGACTGCCGGGGCAGCCACGGAAGAGCAGCTGATGGATTTTTGCAGGGAGCATCTGCCCGCCTACAAGAGGCCGAAAGCGATTCGGCTGATGGATTCATTGCCGAAGAGCGCGGTAGGCAAAATATTGAGGAGAGAGTTGAGAAAAATTGGGTAGACAGCAGGGAGCATCCCGGAAGCGGAAGAGTCGTGAAGTTATTCTGAAACCCTAACAAAAAAAGGAGGCTTCAAAATGAACAGAAGAATATGGTGCACCCTTTTAATCGGTTTCCTGATGGTTTATACGACAGGCGCGGCCGTGGCCCAGCAACCGGCAGACCAAAAGGTCTATAAATGGAACTTTCAGTCCCATTGGCCGGCAGGCAGCACCTCCTTCAAGCCGCTGAAAGATTACTTTGCTCAGGATCTCAACAAGATGACCAACGGACGGCTGCAGATCACGCTCCATCCGGCCGGGGCCATGGTTCCATCCAAGGACATATTCGGCGTCTGCCGCAAAGGGACCATCGAAGGAGCGACGGCAGCCCCGATCTACTGGATGAGCATCATTCCCATCGCGGCGGTCGCGGCCAACTGCCCGATGACTTTCCGTGATGCCAAGGAGGGTTTGTATTTTCATTTCAACCTCGGATTCGAGCAGATGCTGAAAGACGCACACGCCAAGCACAACCTGCTCTATTACACGGAGAAGATCTATCCCACGGCGATGATCGGCAAAAGACCGATCCACAAGGTCAGCGACTTCAAGGGATATAAGATCCGGTCCTCCGGGGCGATTGCCGAAATGCTGAAAGACCTGGGCGCGGTCCCCACGTTAATTCCAGGCGAGGAGCTTTATCTGGCGCTGCAAACCGGCGTCATCGACGGGGCGCACTGGGGAGCGGCTGGCGGCGCGTTGAGCATGAAACTCGCCGAGGTGGCCAAGTATTACATCCAGCCCGATCTTGCCATGGCAGGCACCGATGTGATCATCATCAACAGGGACGCCTTTAACGCGCTGCCCAAGGATCTGCAGGCGATCCTCGATAAGGCGCTGAAGGAGAGGGTGTACAAACGGACGGAGGAGTATGTTGGCGATGAGCGCAGAGCCCTGGATACCATGATCAAGGATTATAAGGTCACGGTATCGACCCTGGAACCCGCGGAGCAGAAGAAAATGATGGCGGCGGCGATGAAGGAGTGGGATAAGGTCGCGGCCAAAGACGCCGATTCGGCGAAAGCCATCGGCATGCTGAAGGATTACCTGAGAAAACTTAAGTACATCGATTGATCGGATCCCGGGGAAAGACGCTCCTTTCGCACGTTCATTTTGCCAGGGAGGTTTCTCAATGAAATTGTTTCTTACGGTGATCGACCGGATGAATGAGCTGATCGGCAAAGCCGTCAGTTTTTTGATTCTCATGCTCGTAGGCGTGATCGTGTATGAGATCATTGTGCGGTATTTTTTCAGCAGCCCGACCATCTGGGCCCACGAAATTTCCCAGATGGTCTATGGCGCCTACGTTATTCTGCTCGGAGGGTATCTCCAGCAACGCAACGGGCATGTGAATGTGGATATTTTGTACCAGCGCTTCCCCCCCCGCGCCAAGGCCATCCTCAATCTTTTCACCTGGCTCCTCTTCTTCGCCTTTTGCGGCGTGATCTTGGTGAAAGGAGGGGAGATGGCCTGGGATTCCTTCCTCTATCGAGAGACGGAACCGACCGCTTTTGCCCCGCCCATCTATCCGCTTAAGATGTTGATCCCGCTGGGCGCTTTGCTTCTCCTGCTGCAGGGCCTGGTGAAATATATCGCGGATATCAAAACCGCCATTACCGGAGAAGAGGAGGATGCGCCATGAGCATTGAATGGATTACAATTCTGCTCTTCGGCGCCCTCATCGTCTTGCTCGCATTGGGCCTTCCGCTGGCGTTTGTTCTGGGGGGCGTCAGTGTGGTGGGTTCCTATCTTCTCTGGGGAGACAGGGGCCTTTACCTGATCACCACCCAAGCCTATGCCTCCATGGGGAAATTTACCCTGCTGGCCATTCCGCTCTTCATCTTCATGGCGATGATTCTGGAAAGAGCGGGTGTGGCCGATGACCTCTACACCCTGATGCACCGTTGGATGGGCCCTATGCCGGGCGGATTGGCCGTCGGCACCGTGATCATCTGCACCATATTCGCCGCGATGGCCGGAATCAGCGGGGCGGCAACCGTATCGATGGGGATCATTGCCCTTCCGGCCATGCTGAACCGGGGTTATGATAAAACAATCGCGATGGGCTGCATCTCAGGTGGAGGGGCGCTCGGGATACTGATCCCACCCAGCGTGCCGATGATTCTTTACGCAACCCTGACGGGCGTCTCCATCGGGGGGCTATTCGCCGGCGGCATATTGCCCGGCCTTCTGCTCGCGGCTCTCTTCATCCTTTACATCGGCATCCGCTGTCACTTCCAGCCCACCCTGGGCCCCCCCTTGCCCGCGCAGGAGAGGGTCTCCTGGCGGGAGAAATTGATCTCTCTCCGAGCGGTGCTGCTCCCGATCATGATCATCATCATGGTCCTGGGATCGATTTATGCGGGAATCTGCACCGCTACCGAGGCTTCCGCCCTAGGCTGCATCGGGGCGATGATTTCGGCGCTGGTCTATCGTAAACTGAACTGGACTTTGATCAAAGAGTCCTGTTTCCGGACCGCGGCCCTTACCGCGCTGATCGTCTGGATCCTGATCGGGGCTTACGGTTTCACGGCCGTCTACACCGGCACGGGGGCGCATGTGCTGATGGAACACATCATGATGTCCATCCCCGGCGGGCGCTGGGCCATCCTGATCACCATGCAGATCATCTTCTTCATCCTGGGCTGCATTCTGGACCCCGTGGGCATCATCATGATCTGCACCCCCGTCTTCGTTCCGGTCATTACGGCCCTGGGATTCGATCCCCTCTGGTTCGGCGTACTCTTCGTCATGAATATGGAGATGGGCTACCTGACCCCTCCCTTTGGTTTCAACCTGTTTTATATGAAGGCCATCGCCCCGGAGGGAATCACCATGACCGATATCTACCGCTCGATCCTGCCGTTTGTGATCCTACAAGGTATCGGGCTTGTGATCGTAATCATTTTTCCGGAGATCGCCCTTTGGCTGCCTAAGCTGATGGTGAGGTAAAAGGTCCCGCTTTTTGAACGGAGGCAAAACGAATATGAGGACGAAAGAGCAGTACATCAACCGCCTCGGCAAGATGAAGAGGAACCTGTTCATTGGCGGTGAAAGGATCGGGCGCAACGACGAGCGGTTCACGCCGAGCTATAATGTCATGGGAAAGACCTTCGAACTTGCCGGGATGGCCGAACACGAGGGCCTCATGACGGCCACCTCCCACCTGACCGGCGAAAAGATCAACCGCTTCTGTCATATTCACCAGAACAAGGAGGATCTTCACAAGAAGCAGGACATGACGAGGTTCATCTGCCAGATCGTGGGCGGTTGCACGCAGCGTTGCATGGGCGTCGATGCGTCGAATGCCATCTATACCGTCTCCTATGAGGCGGACAAACAGAACAAGGGCGCCACCCAATACCATGAGAATTTCAAGAAATGGCTTGAGCGGTTTCAGCGGGAAGATCTGGTCGGATGCTGCGCCCAGACTGACGTCAAAGGCGATCGGATGCTGCGTCCCCACGAGCAGCGCGATCCCGACTCGTATGTCCATGTGGTGGAAAGAAAGAGCGATGGTATCGTCGTACGAGGGGCCAAACTCCATATCTCGGAATCGGCGACCGCCGATGAAATCCTGGTTTTACCGACGCGCGCACTACTGAAGGAGGACAAGGATTACGCGGTCTCCTTTGCCATCCCGGGCGATTGGGATGGGTTGAAACAGCTGGTGACGATCCACAACTTTCGCGACAGAAGATACTTCCCCAAGGGATTCAATTCGGGAAGCAACGATTCCTATCTGATCTTCGACAATGTCTTTGTCCCCTGGGAGCGGGTTTTCCTCTGCGGCGAACACCAGCATGGAGGGATTATGGCGCTTCTGTTTGCCCTGTTTCATCGCCACAGCTATTCCGGCTGCAAGCCGGCCCTGGGAGACCTGATGCTGGGGGCCTGCGCGCTTGCTGCCGACGCCAACGGCATCAGCAAGGCCAAACACGTGCATGAGAAGCTGGCGGAGATTATCAAGATCAGTGAACTGGGATACGCCGCCGGTTTTACCGCTTCCGAACTGGGAAAACCGGAAGTATTCATACCGGGAAAGGGGTTCGTCCCCTATGGCCCGGGGAATTATATCCCCCATTCGATTTATTGCAATGTGGGCCGTTGTCTCACCGGTGAAGCCGTCTTCCACGAAATGGAAATGCTGGCCGATATTTCCGGCGGAATCCCGGCCACCTTTCCCCATGAAGAAGAATTCGTCAACCCGGAGACTGCAGAATTGGCGAAAAAATACACCACCCGGAGCGGCAACATGTCTTCGGAGAATCAGGCACAACTCTGGCGCCATGTCGGCGACCTGGCCTGTTCTGCCAAGGGGGGAATCGCCTGTTTTGGCGCACTTCATGGCGGCGGATCTCCCAGAATGGAGACCATTGCCATTACAAGCCAGTACGATATCGAATCCCGCAAGGATATCGTGCGAAAAGTGGCAGGAATGACAAAGGAGTGATCCGAATCGTCCGCTTCCAAGGCTCGGGGGAAAAAGGTCCGATATGATAGCTGATGCCGCAACATCACCAGGAGAACCACGCAGAAAAATAGTTTAATTACCTGCATTATCTTGACGTTGATCCTTGTCGATGGCGCTGCCCGGAGGGATGTGGCAAGATCCACAACGGAAAGGTGGTCAACGAGGAGGCGGATACCGCGATCCTCGAGTTCACCGGCGACACGCAGGAGCACGAAGAGATCCTCACGGCCCTGGAAGCCCTGGGGATGCAGGATTTTGCCAGAGCGGCGTCATCCCCCTGGAGAGGAAAAGGCCCTGAAGTATTCGTCTTCTTTTATTGCCGGTTAGGGATTTGAAATGGAACGTCTCCTCGACCCCTATGGCTATCCGGCCCTGTTTGCCTTGAGTTTTCTCGCATCGACCGTTCTTCCCGTGGGTTCCGAATGGCATTTGGCGTTGCTGCTTATCCAGCAGAAGGACCCCGTGATCACCGTGGCCGTGGCCACCTTCGGGAACACGCTTGGGGCCTGCACGACCTGGGCCATCGGCCTGTATGGAGGCCCCTTTCTGATCCGCCGTGTCCTGCGCATCGATGTGGCCGCAGAGGCATCGGCCGAACACACCTATCGCAGGTACGGTTCCTGGTCCCTCCTTTTTTCCTGGCTGCCGGTCATCGGCGATCCCCTTTGCCTGCTTGCCGGGATCCTCAAGATCGGTTTTTGCCGTTTTACCCTGCTTGTCTTCACCGGCAAGCTGGCCCGCTATGCGGTCGCGGCCTGGCTTACCCTGGGCGGCATACGGTTTTTCTGGAACTGATCACGATTTTGTGAAGCTCACGCGCCGATTCTCCTGGAATAGCCGACAGGAAACAACCGATATCGGCCGCTCGTTGCCTCTCAGGCCCTGGGCGCCGGCGTGACGTTGCGGCGCATGAGCAGGCCGCCCGCAACGAGCATCGCGGAGTTCGAGAGAAAGACGGGGAAATAGCCGAACGCGGTCCCCAGGCTGCCGAAGAAGAGCGGGATCACCAGATGCGCGAAATTGTTCACCGTCACGCGCAGGCCGGTCGACTCCGACACCCGCTCCCTCGGAGAAAGCGCATAGATCAGCGACATCGACAGGGGCTGGCCGCAGCCGCAGCCCAGCCCCAGAAGGAAACCGATCGCCGCCAATGCATAGGCGCTTTTGAAAAACGGGAAAAGAACGAAAGCGAACGCGGCGACGAAGATCGCGTAGGTCAGGAGTTGGGCCTCGCCCGACCTTTTTATAAGGCGGGGCAGAACGATGCGGATAACGAAGGTGGCAAGGGCGAAAACACCCAGCACCGTGCCGATGGCGGAGGCGGAAAGACCGACAGAGTAACCGTAAACCGGCAGATAGAACTGGAACAGATCCCACGCCGATGAAATGATGCCGCTGGCGATGAAGGTGTTGCGCAAATCCGGAACTCGCCATAGGTCGAAGGCGTTCCTTTTTACGCCCCCCTCTGTCCGTTTGCCGGCGGGAGGGAGAAATCCGGGCCTGAGCCAAATCAGCAGCAGGGGAATCAACGGGAAGGCGGACAGGACCACGAACGCGGGCAGATGGCCCAGATGATCGATCGAGAATCCCGCCGCCATCGGCCCCAAAAAGCCCGCGCTGGAAAATCCGAGGCTCACCAATGCGTAATTGCGGACCCGGTTCCCCTCGCCCCCTATGCCTCCCGCGATGCCCGTCACAGTGACGAAGAAAAAATGGAATGAAGTGCCGATCAGCAGGGCCGTAAGGTAGAGGGTCACAAGCCCGGGGAAAAGCGGCGGCAGGAGCAGGGCCGTCGCAACGCCCGCCGTACCCAGCAGCATGGGCAGGCGCGGGCCGACGCGATCGGCCAGCTTGCCGATGGCGACGGCCAGCAGCATCGGGCATAGGCCGTAGAGTGCCATCAGGACCCCGATCTCAAACTGATTCGCCCCAAGGCTCAGGGCGTAAAGTGAAACCGCTACCCGGCTCCCCCCAAACCCGGTATGGTTCAAGGTGCACATCAGCACAATCAGGTATATCGCCATTTGCCATCCTGAAGCCGGCAGAGAAAAGACCGCTCCCTGTCGAACATCGGTCGCGCCGTCAGGCAGCGACGATCTTGTCGCGGTCGAGCTTCTCGAAGGGATGACCCGCCTTGACCTCATCGGGAACACCGATGGCGACGATCGCCAACACATGGAGCGGCTCGGTGATATCCAGGACCTTTTTTACATACTCCTCGGAGGACAATTCGGCATTGTGTCTGCGGTTCCTGACCTGGATCCAGCACCCTCCCAGGCCCAGGCTCTCGGCCGTCAGATGAAGAATGATCGCGGCGATGGAGCAGTCCTCGATCCAAACATCGGACAGGGTCTCATCGCCGCAGACCACCACCGCCAGAGGAGCGCCCTTCAGGAAAGAGGCGCCATGCTCCTTGCAGGAGGAGAGTTTTTCGATCCTCCCTTTATCCTGCACGAAGAAGAACTTCCAGGGCCTGATGTTCCGCGAGGAGGGGGAGCGCAGCGCCGCCTCCTTGAGCTCATCCATCTTTGCCTGGTCAATCCGGTCCTTCTTGAATTTTCGGATGCTTCTTCTTTTTCTCAATATCTCCAGCATACCGCTCCTTTCCCGCCGCCTCTGCGCCGCAATGCGTCCCTGCGCCCGGCGGAGAGCCGTTTATTTCCTGCTGCTCCTTTTGCGATCTCTTGCGGAAATTTTATTTCACGGTCACGGTAGGGCAAGGCGCATTCAAGATCACATATTGGGCCGTAGAGCCGAGCAGCAGCTTACCCACCTTGGAGCGCCGCTTGACCCCGACGACGATCTCATCGACCCTGTTGTCTCTGGAGAATTCAACCAGATCCTCGCCCGGGGACAGCCCGCGGATCAGGAGGTGGCTGTTGCAGGGGATGCCCTTATCGGCAAACAGGGATTTCGCCCACTCCAAACCCCTTTCGGCCTTTTCGATCTCCTCCTGCTGATTCCCTGCCCCGCTCTCCATCGAGGTGACCACATCCACCGTCGCTCCGAACGCCGCGGCATGTTTCCTGGCCAGTTCCAGAGCGTCCTTCGCGGGGGCGCTTCCATCATAACCGACTAAAATCTTCATCTTTCTCTCCTCCTATCGATCCGATGCGACAGGTTCCCTTTTTCATTTCCGGCCCGTGTTCAGAGCGGCTCAGCGTGAGACGGGAAGCGCCAGACGAAAACCGTAGAGGTCGCTCCGGGACACCGGGATGAGTCCGTAGCGCGCGGTGGTCCTGATGCCCGCCGGTTCAAAGATCCAGGCGCCGCCCCGCAGCACACGGCGGATTCCGGTCGCCGGTCCCGAAGGATTCCTCCGGGGGGCTTGGCTGTAATACTTCTCCCCATACCAATCCTGGCACCATTCCCAGACATTGCCGGTCATGTCGTACAATCCCAGACCGTTGGGCTGCTTTTCCCCGGAAGGATGGACACCGCCGCCGGCGTTGGCGCTGTACCAGGCATATTTGTCGAGCTCGGCATCGCTGCTTGTCCCGGAATACTTCTGATTCTTTCCCCCGCTGCGCGCGGCATACTCCCACTCCGCCTCCGTCGGCAGGCGGTACTTTTTCCCTGTCTTCGCGTTCAACTTGCCGATGAATGCCTGGATGTCGTTCCAGTTGACCTGCTCCACAGGGCACTTTTCCCCGCAATTCTTGAAAAACGAAGGGTTGCTGCCCATCACCGACTGCCACTGACCCTGGGTGATCTCGTATTTTCCGATGTAGTAATCATCGACGCAGACCGTATGGACAGGTTTTTCATCCTCCTTGCCGTCCCCGAAGCCATCGCCCATCTGGAAACAGCCCCCCTTGACCAACACCAGCTCGATTGCCTTTATGGGATCGGTCAAGACCTCTTTGCGTTCGGGAGGCGTTTCCTCTTTCGGTGCCACCTGGACGCGCAGGGCCGCCTTGATCCGAACCATGTCCCCCTCTGCGATGAAGGACAGGATCTTCGCCCCTGTCACCCGGGCATCCGTCTCGGGCAGCTCCTTCTTTTGATCCTTCATCAGGGCCTGGACCGCCTCCCTGGTATACCGGTCATACTGCCTCCGGGCGTCCGTTTTCACCTCGGCCAGCTTATCCACGATCGCCTGGGCGGCCGCCTCCATCGCTGTCTGGCCGCCCTTGAGGAAGGCGGCGTCCCTCACGGGAATGAGCGTTACCTCCAGGCCTATCCTCTGCTGGAGGACGGACCGGGCTTCCCGGAATGACCGTTCCGCCGCCTCGATTTTGAGCCGGGTTCTCTCCTGCTCCTGTCGGATGGGTTCGGAACGGAACTCCTGCTTTTTCAGGGCGGCGTTCCAGGTCTCCAGATCGGCGCGGCTGTCGATGATCCTTTTTTCCATGCCGGCGATCTTTTCCCGAAATGACCGGACCTGCTCGTTAAGTCTCTCCTCCGCCTGAATGCGGTCCTTGGCTGCATCCCGGATGAAGCCGTCCGCGGTACTGGCCTCCTTCCCGCCCAGTGAATGGCCGGCCCTCTTCAGGAACGCGTCCAGATCCTGGAGGGAGTTCACAACGGCCGCGGGCAAGGCGGAAGGGTCGTCCTGCCTCTGGAGCTGCCCGTCTTTGTGCCTCTGGAAAGGATAAAAGTCATAGTGCTTCAGCCGCAGATAGGTCACGCCCCGGGCATCTTTTGCAAGCTCGATCTGAAGGGGTTTTTCGCCACCCCCGACAAAGGCGCCGTTCGTAAGATTGCGGATGACATCCTCCGGCAGGGTATTATCCAACGTCTTCACGAAGGACTGCAGGTAGGCCCCTCTGTGCTGATCCAGAATCGATACGGACGCCCGATCTACAAGAGGCTCAAAGGCACTCTGGAGCTGGCTTGCATTTGCGGTGTACAGCACCGCAACCAGAGCCGAGCCCTGCTTCTCCGCCTCCAGCGATGTTGCAAAGGATTTCCGGAAGGTTTTCATGTCCAGATCCCAGCGAACAAGGCTGGCCTCGATGTTCTCAAGGGTCGTGCGGATCGTCTTGATCTGCTGGAAGGTGTCCTCGGCGTCCGTCGAAAGGGAGCGGGCCTGGGCAACCAGATCATCGCGCACACTCTGGGCCCTGACAAAGGAGAGTCTGGCTTTGTCGACGTTCTCCCGATAGGCTTCATCCTCCCGGGTCTTGTCGTCCTGGATGAATTTCCAGTTGTCCGCATCCTCCTGAGGGCTGGAGTAGGCCCCGCGACGCTTGCCGAGTTCATCGAGAACGACCTTGCGCAGGACCTCCCGCTCCTCGGACAACGGATCCGACGATTGCGGCAAGGCCGCCTGGCCCCAGATCACAATCCACAGCAAGACAAGAATGGATACACCCTTTACTCTCATGAACGCCTCATTCGGTAGGGGAAAACAGGACATCCGCGCTGATGATCGATATCACACTCACTCATGGCACGCCTTCACTGACATGAAAGCCTATAGAATTCATTGGTGGGTGTCAAGAATAAAAGGAGTTTCCGTCTCTTGACAGGAACGATGGAATAGACTAAACAACGCACACCCAAGCGGGAATAATTTCACACAGGAAGGCGGGGGGCGCCGGCGCGTCCTCCAGGTCGATGTTCTGCAAATGATCTCCCCTCTCTATCGCGTCCGAGGTCCCATTTTCTATCGTCTCGTCCCCGCCTTTGCCGCAGGCATCCTGGCTTTTCTCTTCATCGTGTTTTTCTGGGATCCCTCGGCTCGGGCCATCCAGGTCGACATCGGCCGCATACCGCCGATCGAGGTGTACTTCAGCCCCCGCAACGGTGCCACTACGGCCATCGTCCGCGAGATTGACCGCGCCCAATCGGAAATCCGCGTCCAGGCATACTCATTCACCTCCGCCCCGATCGCACAGGCACTTCTCAAGGCTCACAAGCGGGGGATAAGGGTTGAGGTGATCCTTGACAAGAGCCAAAAAACCCAGCGATACTCCTCGTCTACCTTCCTGATGAATGCCAGCATCCCTACCTACATCGATGCCGAGCATGCCATTGCCCACAACAAGATCATCCTCATCGACCGGTCGGTCGTGATCACCGGCTCGTTCAACTTCACCAAGGCGGCCGAGGAGAAAAACGCCGAGAACCTCCTCATCATCCGCTCGGCGGAACTTGCCAAACCGTATCTGGACAACTGGCTGTACCACCGCAACCACTCATTGAGCTGATCGCGAAGGGTCCGGGACGGACAAGGGCGGAATCCCGCTTCCCTAAACGACACGGCCCTCAAAGCAGAACTTACCGAAGGTTTTTGGAGGCGTCAGCGGGTATTCGCCGCTGTAACAGGCGAGGCAGAAGTTCGCCCAGGGCATTCCAGTGGCCTGGACCATCCCCTCGATGGAAAGGTAGTGCAGGCCGTCAAGGCCGATGAAGGAGGCGATTTCCGCCTCGTCCGCCTTCTGGGCGGCGATGAGCTCCCCCCGCATCGAAAAATCGATCCCATAGGGACAGGGGTGGCGTGTGGGGGGGCAGCTCACGACCATGTGAAGTTCCTTCGCGCCGCTTTCCCGCAGATGCCGGACGCGGTTCCGGCTGGTCGTCCCCCGGATGATCGAATCCTCGACGATCACGATCTTCTTGCCGGCGATCAGCGGCTTCACGGGATTGAGCTTGACCCGGACCCCGAAATCGCGCATTGCCTGGCTCGGTTGGATGAAGGTCCGCCCCACATAGTGGTTCCGGATCATCCCCATCTCGAAGGGGATCCCGCTTTCCTCGGCGTAACCGAGGGCCGCATAGTTCCCGGAATCGGGGAAGGGCATGACAAGATCCGCATCCGGCCGGTACTCACCGGCCAGGCTGCGGCCGAGCCTTTTGCGGCAGAGATACACGTTCTCGCCGAAGACTTGGCTGTCGGGCCTGGCGAAGTAGATCAGCTCGAAGATGCAGTGGGAGGGCTTCTCCTGCGGGAAAGGCGTCAGGCTGTGGAGCCCCGCCTCGTCGATGATGATGATCTCGCCGGGGCTTACATCACGGACATACTTGGCCCCCACAAGGTCGAACGCACAGGTCTCCGAGGCCACCACCCAGCCACCGTTGAACCGGCCCAGGGCGAGCGGCCGGAAACCTCTGGGGTCGCGGATGGCGATGATGCGGTTCCGGGTCAGCATCACGATGCTGTAAGCGCCCTGCACCCTGGCGAGGGCCTTTGTCAGGGCCTCCTCCAGCCCCACCTTGAGATGGGGGGCCATGAGGTGGATGATGACCTCGCTGTCCATTGTGGACTGAAAGATCGAACCCCGTTCCTCGAGCTCCGTCCTCAGCTCCAGGGCGTTGATCAGGTTTCCGTTGTGGGCAAGGGCGTAATATTCATCGGCATGGTGGACCAAAAACGGCTGGGCATTGGAGAGGACCGAGGAGCCGGTGGTCGAATAGCGGACATGGCCGATGGCCAGATGGCCGGGGAGCTTGGCAAGGGTGTCCTCCCGAAAAACCTCCGAGGCGAGCCCCATCCCCTTGTGCGCCCAGACCTGGCACCCGTCCGCCGTGGCGATCCCCGCGCTTTCCTGTCCCCGGTGCTGGAGGGCGAACAGGCCGAAGAAGGCGACCCGCGCCGCTTCTTCATGGCCGTACACCGCAAAGATTCCGCACTCCTCACGCGGCCCATCCTCATTCCACTTTGCGTCCATGACCGTTTCCTCTCATTTACCGTGATACGCCTGGAGCGGCGTCACGTCCCATGGTTCCTTGTGGAGAGCGGCGACCGCCTCCGCGAGCGCCCGTGCGCCGGAGAGGGTCGTCGTGTACAGCACATTGTACAGAAGCGCCCCCCTGCGGATATGGTAGGCGTCCCGTGAGGAGCGACGGCCCAGGCTGACGTTGATGACCAGCTGGATGTCGCCGTTCTTGATGCGGTCGACCACGTTGGGCCTGCCTTCGCTCACCTTGAGGATCGTCTCCGCCGCGATCCCGCGCTCCCTAAGACGCTTCGCCGTCCCCCCCGTAGCGGTGACCTGAAAGCCCATCCCGGCAAAGGCCTCGGCCACGGGGATGATCCGATCCTTATACACGTCATGGACGCTGATGAAGATCCGTCCGGCCAGAGGCACCTTGAAGCCGGCCGCCATCTGCGACTTGGCAAAGGCCAGACCGAAGGAATGGTCGATCCCCATCACCTCGCCGGTGGATTTCATCTCCGGACCCAGCAGGATGTCCACGCTGGGAAAACGGTTGAACGGGAAGACCGCCTCCTTGACGGAGATGTGCTTGGGCCGAACGGGCGTGGTGAAACCCAGTTCCTGCAAGGTTTTTCCCAGCATCACCTTTGTGGCGAGCTTGGCCAGGGGAATCCCGATCGCCTTGCTGACAAAGGGGATGGTCCGCGAGGCGCGGGGGTTGACCTCCAGGACGTAAAGCTCGCCGTCCTTGATCGCGTACTGGATGTTCATCAGGCCCACGACATGGAGCTCTTCGGCGATGAGCCTGGTCTGGCGCTCGATCGTTCCCAGGAGCTCTTCTCCGAAGGTGATAGTGGGCAGGGAGCAGGCGCTGTCCCCGGAGTGGATCCCCGCCTCTTCGATGTGCTCCATGATCCCGGCGACCACCGTCGTCTTGCCGTCGCTGATCGCGTCCACATCCACCTCGATCGCGTCCTCGAGAAACTTGTCGATCAGGATCGGGTGGCCTGGGGAGATCTCGAGGGCCCGGACCATGAAGGAGCGGAGGATTTCCGTATCGTAGATGATCTCCATCGACCGCCCTCCCAGGACATAGGAAGGCCGGACCAGGACGGGATAACCGATCCTTTCGGCCGCCCGGACGGCCTCTTCCGCATCCATCGCCGTGTCGTTCTCCGGCTGACGGAGGCGCAGGCGGCTGACAATCTCCTGGAAGCGCTTGCGGTCCTCGGCCCGGTCGATCGCGTCGGGGGAGGTGCCCAGGATCGGCGCCCCGGCTGCCTCGAGCCCCCGCGCGAGGTTGAGCGGGGTCTGGCCGCCGAACTGGACGATGACGCCCATCGGCTTTTCTTTCTTGAGGATATGCAGGACATCCTCCAGGGTCACCGGCTCGAAGAAGAGCTTGTCGGAGGTGTCGTAGTCGGTGCTCACCGTCTCGGGATTCGAGTTCACCATGATGCTCTCGACCCCCTCCTCCCTCAGAGCGAAGGAGGCGTGGACGCAGCAGTAGTCGAACTCGATCCCCTGGCCGATCCGGTTGGGCCCCCCGCCGAGGATGACGACCTTCGGTTTTGTCGAGGGACGGGCCTCCTCCTCGGTTTCATAGGTGGAGTAGTAGTAAGGGGTGTAGGCCTCGAACTCCGCCGCGCAGGTGTCGACGAGCTTGTAGACTGGAAGGATCCCGGCCGCGTAACGGCGGCGGCGGATCTCTTCCTCGGAAAGGCCCCAGAGATCGCCGAGGAGACGGTCGGAAAAACCGAGCCGCTTCGCCTGGGCGAGCGCCTCCCTGGAGGGGGCCGTCTTTTTCAGCTCTTCTTCGGCCGCGACCAGGGTCTGGATCTGGTGGAGAAACCAGGGGTCGATCTTTGTCAGGTCCCGGATCTCCTCGAGCGTCATCCCACGGCGGAAGGCCGCGGCGATATAGAACAGACGGAGCGAGTTGGGTATCGTGAGTTTCTTTTCCAGGAATTCCGCCGGACGGACCTCCTGCGGCAGGTCGATCATGAGGCCGAACCGTTTGATCTCCAGGGAGCGGACCGCCTTCTGGAGGGCCTCCCGGAAGGTCCGGCCGATCGCCATGGTCTCGCCCACCGACTTCATCGAGGTCGTGAGAAAGTCCTCCGTCTCAGGGAACTTCTCGAAGGTCCAGCGGGGGATCTTCACCACGCAGTAGTCGATCGTCGGCTCGAAGGAGGCCATGGTCTCGCGGGTGATGTCGTTGGGAATCTCGTCGAGGGTGTAGCCGACTGCCAGCTTCGCGGCGATCTTGGCGATGGGGAAGCCCGTCGCCTTGGAGGCGAGCGCCGAGGAGCGGGAGACGCGGGGATTCATCTCGATGACGATCATCTCGCCTGTCTCCGGATGGACGGCGAACTGGACATTGGAGCCGCCCGTTTCGACGCCGATCTCGCGCATGATGGCGATCGCGGCATCGCGCATCCTCTGGTACTCGACGTCGGTGAGCGTCTGGGCCGGGGCGACGGTGATCGACTCGCCCGTGTGGACCCCCATGGCGTCCATGTTTTCGATGGAACAGATGATGACCACGTTGTCCGCCTTGTCGCGCATCACCTCCAGCTCGTACTCCTTCCAGCCCAGGGCCGACTGTTCGAGCATGACCTCGTGGATCAGGGAGGCGTCGAGCCCGCCCTTGGCGATCTCGGCGAGCTCCTCCCGGTTGTAGGCGACGCCGCTCCCCGTCCCCCCCAGGGTGAACGAGGGGCGGACGATGATCGGAAATCCGATCCCGGCCGCGACGGAAAACACCTCTTCCATCGACCGGGCGAACCCGCTCTGGGGTACCTTGAGTCCGATCTTCTCCATCGCCGCCCGGAACAGCTGGCGGTCCTCGGCCTTGTGGATGACCGGCAGCGACGCCCCGATCATCTCGACGCCGTATTTTTCCAGAACCCCCGCCTCCGCCACGGCGACCGCGGTGTTGAGCCCGGTCTGGCCGCCGAGCGTGGGAAGCAGGGCATCGGGACGCTCCTTGGCGATGATCTTCTCCACCGTCTCCGGCGTGATCGGCTCGACATAGGTCCTATCGGCCGTTTCCGGGTCGGTCATGATCGTCGCCGGGTTGGAGTTGACAAGGATCACCTCGTACCCCTCCTCCTTGAGTGCCTTGCACGCCTGGGTGCCGGAGTAGTCGAACTCGCAGGCCTGGCTGATGATGATCGGCCCGGAGCCGATGATCAGGATCTTCTTGATGTCCGTCCGCTTAGGCATTGTTTCGTCTTTCCGTTTTCCTCACCAGGGTTCCCTGGGTAAATCTTTCACTGGATGAGCAACTGACTCTTAATCAGTAGGTTGACACCCGGCGTCTGTCAGCCTCTCTCTCATCCCCCGCCCAGACCGGGCGAGTGCCTTCGCCCAAGGACGCATTGTAGATTTTTCGGGCACCGTGCCGCCGCAGCGGAGCGCCCGCCGGGAAACCTGTTTGAGCGCGAAGCGCGAGTTATTTCCCGGCAGCACAGCGAGGACGTGCAGGGTCGAAAAATGTACAGCGTCCCGGCGAAGACCGAAGCCCGGCCTGTCGCCCCTACTCCCACTCGATCGTGCTGGGCGGCTTCGAGCTGATGTCGTAAACTACCCGGTTGACCCCCCGCACCTCGTTGATGATCCGGTTCGACACGCGGCTCAAGAGATCGTGGGGGAGCCGCGCCCAATCAGCGGTCATGGCGTCCTCGCTCGTTACCGCGCGGATGGCGATGATATGCTCGTAAGTCCGCTGGTCCCCCATGATCCCGACGCTCTTGATCGGCAGCAGGACCGCGAAGGACTGCCAGAGCTTCCGGTAGTAGCCGGCGGCCCGGATCTCCTCCATCAGGACCGCGTCGGCGTTCTTCAGGATGATAAGACGCTTTTCGGTCACCTCGCCGATGATCCGCACGGCGAGCCCCGGCCCCGGAAAAGGCTGGCGCCACACCACGTCGTCGGAGAGGCCGAGCTCCTTTCCGAGGAGCCTGACCTCGTCCTTGAACAGGTGCTTCAGCGGCTCGACGAGCTTGAGCTTCATACGTTTAGGAAGGCCCCCCACGTTATGGTGGGACTTGATCACGGCGGAAGGTCCGCCAAAGGCCGACCGGGATTCGATCAGGTCCGGATAGAGCGTCCCCTGGCCCAGGAACTCCGCCCCCTTGATCTTCTTGGCCTCCTTCTCGAAGACCTCGATGAAGGTTTTGCCGATGATCTTGCGTTTGCGTTCGGGATCCGTGACCCCCTTGAGTCGGCCGACAAAGGCCTTCCCCGCCGGGGCAAAACGGATGTTCATCTTGAGGTTTCGGGCGAAGAGTGCGCGCACCTTCTGCGCCTCCCCCAGCCTGAGAAGCCCATTGTCGACGAAAACGCAGATCAGCTGCCGGCCGATGGCCCGGTGGAGGAGGACCGCCGCGACGGAGGAGTCCACGCCGCCGGAAAGCCCGAAGACGACCTTCTTGTCGCCCACGGTTTCGCGGATCTCCTCGACGGCCTCGCGGATGAAGGCCTTCATCGTCCAGCTCTTTTCGCATCCGCAGATGCCGAACAGGAAGTTCTCCAGGATCTTCTTGCCTTCCGCCGTATGGACCACTTCCGGGTGGAACTGGAGTCCGTAGAACCGCCTTTTGGCGTCCTCGGCGGCTGCGACCTCGGTGTTCTCGGTGGAGGCGGTGACCGCGAACCCCTCCGGAAGCCGACCGATCTGATCGCCGTGACTCATCCAGCAGCAGGTCTTATTCTCCACACCGCTGAAGAGTTTTCCCGCCTTCTTGACGCGCAGTTCGGCAAAACCGTACTCCCTCTTCTTCGACTGGACGACCTTCCCCCCCAGGGCGTCGACCATGAACTGGAGGCCGTAACAGATCCCCAGGACCGGTATCCCGAGGGCGAAGATCCCCTTGTCCGCCCGGGGCGAGCGCGGCTCATAGATCGACGCGGGACCGCCCGACAGGATGATCCCCTCCGGACGGAGATCCCGGATCTTGTCGACGCCGATGTCCGGCGGCTCGATCTGACAATAGACCTGGTGCTCCCGGACGCGCCGGGCGATGAGCTGGTTGTATTGGGAACCAAAATCGATGATCAGGATCACGTGATTACTCCTTCATTGTATGGGGCCGGGCAGCAGGCCTCAGCAGGTCCTCCCTTTTTGATCCACGGCACGGATGAAATCGTCGAACAGGTACTCCGCGTCGTGCGGCCCCGGGGCCGCCTCCGGGTGGTATTGGACGCTGAAGGCATTGAGGGCCGGGTAGCAGATCCCTTCGGAGGTGCGGTCGTTGAGATTCTCGTGCACCGTCTCCTTCTCCCCCAAAAGGGATTCGGGCAGGACCACGAACCCGTGGTTCTGGGAAGTGATCTCGACCCTGCCGCTACGGCAGTTCTTTGTGGGCTGATTGATCCCGTGGTGGCCGAACTTGAGTTTCGCCGTGCGGCCGCCGACCGCCTGCCCCAGCACCTGATGGCCGAGACAGATGCCGAAAAGGGCAACCTTCCCGAGGATCGCCCGGACCGTCTCCACGATATGGGGAAGGGCCGCCGGATCCCCGGGACCGTTGGAAAGCAGAACCCCGTCGGGGCGAAGGGCGAGGATCTCTTCCCCCGTGGCGGTGGCCGGCAGGACAAGGACCTCGCAGCCCCGCCTCTCCAGGTTCCGCAGGATGTTGAACTTGACTCCGCAGTCCAGGACCACCACCCGCCGCCCTGCCGGGTCGCCGGACGGCAACGGCCGCTGCGCCCCGTCCTTCCACAGGTAAGGGGCCCGGCAGGAGACCTCCTTCACCAGATCCCGGCCTACAAGCCCCGGATAGGCATGAACGCGACCGAGGAGGGCCGCGATATCCGACGTCTCGGTGGAAAGGATACCCCGCATCGCCCCGGTGATCCGGATCCGCCGCGTCAGGGCGCGGGTGTCGATCCCCTCGACGCCGAGTTTCCCATTGGACTCAAGGAACGACTTGAGGTCCTGACGGCAGCGCCAGTTGCTCGCATACTCCTGGTATTCCCGGATGACGATTCCTTCCAGGTGAATCCTGTCGGATTCCATGTCCTCCGGATTGATCCCGGTGTTGCCGATGAGCGGATAGGTCATTGCAACGATCTGACCCTTGTAGGAGGGGTCGGTCAGGACCTCCTGATAGCCGGTCATCCCCGTGTTGAAGACTACTTCCCCCAAAACCTCCCCCTGCCCCGCAAAGGCCGCTCCCCGGTAGACGGTCCCATCCTCCAGGACCAAAAGCGCCTCTCGCTTTTCCTTCCTCAGCATGGCTGCTCCTCAATCAAGATCCGGCGGGGACGTCCCGCCGAATCGGGATACCCCTTTGCACGATAAACGAAAAGGGAGTTATCAGAAAGTCCCCCTGCCGTAAAGGAAAATCCAAAACAACTCCCTTCTTCTGCCGAGCCGCCTTGCAGACTACAGCATCGGCAGGTAGCGGTCGATTTCGAACTGGCTCACATGGGTCCGGAAACGATCCCACTCCACCTTCTTGTTCTCGATGAACTTGTCGAAGATATGGTCGCCCAGGGTGTCGCGCACGAGCTTGCTCCCTTGCACGGCGCAGAGCGCCTCGTACAGGCTCCCCGGCAGCGAGGTGATCCCCGCCTTCTCGCGGGCCTTTTCGTCCATCTCGAAGATATCCTCTTCGATCGGCTCGGGCAGCGGATAGGCCTTCTCGACCCCTTTCATCCCGGCGGCCAGCATCACGGCAAAGGCCAGATACGGATTGCAGGACGGATCAGGCGATCGGAACTCCATCCGGGTCGCCTTCTCCTTGCCGGGTTTGTACATGGGGACGCGGATCATGGCGGAGCGGTTCCGGCGCGCCCAGGAGACATAGACCGGCGCCTCGTAACCGGGCACGAGCCGCTTATAGGAGTTGATCCACTGATTGCAGATCGCGGTGATCTCCGGAGCATGGGCCATGACCCCGGCGATGTAATGCTTGGCCATCTTCGAGAGGTTGTATTTGTCACGGCCGTCGTAGAAGGCGTTCTTGCCCCCTTTGAAGAGGGACTGATGGGTGTGCATGCCGCTTCCGTTCTGGCCGAAGACCGGTTTGGGCATGAAGGAAGCGTAGACCCCGTTCTGGCGGGCGATCTCCTTGACAGTGGTCCGGTAGGTCATGACGTCGTCGGCCATCTTGAGGCACTCGTTATAACGCAGGTCGATCTCGTGCTGGCTCGGGGCGACCTCATGATGGCTGTACTCTACCCGGATCCCCATCTCCTGGAGGGCGAAGATCGTCTGACGGCGCAGGTCCGTCGCCCGGTCCACGGGAAGGCCGTCGAAGTAGCCGCCCATGTCGAGGAACTCGGGTGCCTTGTCCGAGGCGAAATAGAAGAATTCGAGCTCCGGGCCGACGTAGAAGGTATACCCCTGGTCGTTCACCTTCTTGAGGATTCTCTTCAGGATGTAACGCGGATCGCCCTCATAGGGTTTTCCGTCAGGGGTCCGGATATCGCAGATCATCCGGGCGACCGGACGGTCGGAGGGCCGCCAGGGGATAATCTGAAAGGTGGAGGGATCGGGCATGGCGATCATGTCGCTCTCCTCGATCCGGCAGAACCCTGCGATCGAGGAGCCGTCGAACCCCATCCCCTCCTCCATTCCCTCCTGCAGCTCGGAAGGGGTGATGCTGAAGATTTTCTGGACCCCGAGGACATCGGTGAACCAGAGCTGGATGAAACTGACGTTCTTTTCCTTGACGATTTTCAACACATCCTTTGTGGTCTTTAATTCGAACATATCCAGTCCTTTCTGTTGATGGTTTTCGGGCCCGGCCGGGATTACAGCTTGAAGAGCAGGTCCGCATAGGTCGGCACCGGCCATAGTTCCCGGGGAACGATCATCTCCAGCGCATCGATGTCGACGCGCAGGGCCCGTATTGCCGTAACAACCGTATCACGATACTTTTCCGCCTTCCGCACGGTATCGGCAGTCCCCTGCGCCTTTGCCGTTACGGCTTCCAGCTTTCCGAGATTCTTGTAGGCCGATGCCATGAGCGCAGCAAGCTTCCTCAGGATATCTTCCTGGACCGGAGCGGCAACGGAAACGGCCTTCAAGCCGGCGACGGAGTCGGCCAGGAAGGTGGCGTACTCGGCCGCCGCGGGGATAAACTGCCTCTTCACCATGTCGATGGCCGTCAGGGCCTCGATGTTGATCTGCTTGGCATAGATTTCTACATAGATCTCATAGCGGGAATGCAGCTCCTTGTGCGAGAGCACCTCGTATTTCTCGAAAAGTTTTAGAGATTTATTCGTCACAAAGGCTTTCAGCGCATCGACGGCGTTGGTCGTGTTGGGCAGACCGCGCTTCGCCGCCTCTTTCGGCCATTCGGCCGAGTAATTGTTCCCGTTGAAGATCACCCGTTTGTGCTTCTTGTAGGTCTCCCTGATGATGGCCGCCGCTTCGGCGTTCTTGTCCTTGGCCCTCTCCAGGCGCGTGGCGATCTCGTCCAGGGCCTCGGCGGCGATGGTGTTCAAAGCCACGTTGCAGCCTGCGATCGACTGGGCGGAGCCGACCATCCTGAATTCGAACTTGTTTCCCGTGAAGGCGAAGGGAGAGGTCCGGTTGCGGTCGGTGTTGTCCCTGGGGATCTGAGGCAGGGTATCGACGCCGACCTTGACGAACTGGGCGCCCGTGGCGGACACCTTTTGGCCTGTCGCTATTTTTTCCAGGATGTCCGTCAGTTCATCGCCCATGAAGATGGAGATGATCGCCGGCGGCGCCTCGTTGGCGCCCAGGCGGTGATCGTTGCCCGCATGGGCGCAGGTCGCCCGCAGGATGTCCGCATGGGTGTCCACGGCCTTGATCAGGCCGCTCAGGATCAGCAGGAACTGGACATTTTCGCTCGGCGTACGGCCCGGCTCCAGCAGATTGATGCCGTCGTCCGTAGAGAGCGACCAGTTGTTGTGCTTGCCGGAACCGTTGATGCCGGCGTAGGGTTTTTCGTGGAGCAGACAAACCAGGTCGTGACGCAGGGCCACCTTCTGCATCGTCTCCATGACGAGTTGATTGTGGTCGGTGGCGATATTCGTCGTGGCGAACACCGGGGCCATCTCGAACTGGGCAGGGGCGACTTCGTTGTGCTGGGTCTTGGAGGTGATGCCCATCTTCCAGAGTTCGGCGTTGAGGTCGGTCATGTAGGCTGACACGCGGTCCTTGATGGCGCCGAAATACTGGTCCTCCAGTTCCTGGCCTTTGGGCGCCGGTGCGCCGAAGATCGTGCGGCCCGCCAGCATCAGGTCGAGCCGGTCCAGATAGAACTGCTTGTCCACCAGGAAATACTCCTGCTCGGGCCCCACGGTGGAGGTCACTTTCGTAGAGGTCTTGTTGCCCAGGGCCCGGAGAACCCGCAGGGCCTGCTTGGACACCGCCTTCATGGAGCGTAAGAGCGGCGTCTTCTTGTCGAGGGCTTCGCCCTTGTAAGAGACAAAGGCGGTGGGGATCGTCAGGGTCACGTTTCCGGCTTCGTCGGTCTTCAGGATCGCGGGCGAGGTGCAGTCCCAGGCCGTGTACCCCCTCGCCTCGAAGGTGCTGCGCAGACCGCCGCTGGGAAAGGACGATGCGTCCGGTTCGCCCTGAACAAGCTGCTTGCCGGAAAATTCCGCAGCGATTCCGCCGTCGCTGGTCGGACAGATGAAGGAATCATGCTTTTCCGCCGTGATTCCCGTGAGCGGCTGAAACCAGTGGGTGTAGTGGGTCGCCCCTTTTTCGAGCGCCCAGTCCTTCATCGCATCCGCGACCACGTCGGCCACATCGGGCCTGAGCGGTATATCCTTTTCGATCGTCTCCCGCAGGGCCTGGTAAATCTGCCTGGGCAGGCGCTCCTTCATCACCTTATCATTAAAGACGTTCGATCCAAAAATTTCCGTAAGCTCCATGATGCTTCTCCTTTTCGTGACAACGTGCACTGCAGCCGACAGGCGCTTAACGCACGAAAATGGCCACCTCCTGATGGATTGGAACAAAAATGTTCATTCCGCGCGTCATTTCCCCGATCCTACTTCAGTTTTAGCAATCCCTGTGCCAGGCGCTTACTCCATCGGGAAGTTCTCGGTCAGCCGCCATATTCCGCAGGGGCAGGCCCTGGTGCAGAAACCGCAGCCGATGCACCGATCGGCATCAACGAGATACTCATACTGATCCCCTTCGAGCCCGTGTCGGGAGATCGCGTTCTGCGGGCAGAGGGTTTCGCAGACGCCGCAGTCGCGGCAGGCCCCGCAGGAGGCGCAGGAAGCGGCGCAGGAGGCCGTGTCCTCGAACACGGTCAGCCGCGGGTCGTAGTATTCGAGGTGCACCCGCTCCGTATCAATCGCTGGAAGCCGGTCGTAGGTATCCTCCCGCCCCCGGAGCAGGTTGTCGATCGCCCGGGCTGCCACCCGGCCCGACCCGATCGCCTCGGTGAGCAGACCGAGCCTTACGGCGTCACCGATCGCGTAGACTTTGGGATCGCTTGTCTGGAACCGCTCGTCGACGGCGATGAATCCCCGTTCGGTCTTGATCTCCTCGGGAAGGAAGCTCAGATCGGGCTGATCGCCGACGGCCATGATCACCGTATCCGCGGCGAGGGCCGTGCCGTCGGTGAGCTCCACCGCGGTTGCGGTGATCTGCTTGGTGAACCGGGGCCAGAGAAACTTCGCCCCGGCCGCCTCCGCGTGCTTGCGCTCCGGGCCGAAGGAGGCGGGCTGCTGGATGTCGATCAGCGTGACGGAGCGGGCGCCCATCCTGGCTGCCTCTGCGGCGGCGTCGCAGCCGACGTTGCCAGCGCCGATGATGACGACATTCTTGCCCACCTTGGCCCGATCGAGCTTGCTCTCCCTGAGAAAATCCAGGGCCGCTACGGCCCGTTCGTGGCCCGGGACGGGGATCTTCCGCGCCTTGCGGGCCCCCGTGGCGACGACGACGATGTCGTACTTGGCATAGAGCTTCCTGAACTCCTCCTCGGTGAGGGGGTGCTTCAGATATTTATGGGGGATTGCCTCCTCCATCCGCTGGAGTTCGTGGTCCACGACCTCATCGGGGATCCGGCTGGTGGGGATCGTTTCGGTGATCTTCCCGCCGAGCCTTTTCCTCGCATCATGGATGACCGCCTCATGGCCCATCATCCGGAGCTGCCAGGCGGCCGAAAGCCCGGCCGAGCCGCCGCCGATGACGGCGATCTTCATCCCGGTGGCCGGCGCCGGCTCAGGAACGGCCGCCTGAAGGCTGGCCCGGCCCAGGAGCGCCGTATCGATTGCCGGCAGGTCCGCCTTTTCTTGACGGGTGCAGTGCTGCATGCAGAGATTGGGACACAGGTAGCCGCAAACCGTTGCCGGAAAGGGGGTGTACTGGAGGGCAAGGTCAACGGCTTCCTGCATCTTTCCGTTGCGGATCAGTTCCCATCGCTTCTGAACGGGGATCCCCGTCGGGCAGTTGGCCTGGCAGGGCGGCAGGAACTTGGCGTTTTCCCACAGAGGAACGTAGCGCCGCAGGTCGCCCGTCGTGATCAGCTCAACCGGGCTCATGTCCTGACCGGTGAGGTCCCCGATGAGTCCGCCCTTCCCCAGTTCCTTGTCCCACACCTCGGCGCGGAAGCCGGCGATGCTCCGGCCGGCCGTGCCCGCCTTTTCGTAAGGCTTGCGGGCCACGAGGAGCTGCCAGGCGCTGCGGTCCTCCGTAAGCGGGGGAAGGAGATCCCGGCGGCCGATCGCGTCCAGGAAGACAGGCATCCGCGAGGCAAGCCAGTGCCATTCTTCCTCATCCGGGATCGTCAGACGGGCGTCCTTCTCGCTGTAGCCCTGATGAGGGCCGCGGAAAAAGATCTTCCCCCCCACCATCCCGACGCAGGGGCGGTAGCCGAGGATGTCCTCCTCCTGCTGCGCCCCGATGCCGCACACCACGGCGATGCCGCCGGCCATGAACTCCGCGAACGAGTCGCCGACCCCTCCCAGGACCCAGAGCTCAGGAGGATCGAAGCGGGGATTGTGTTTGGTCATCGTCATCCCGCGCGCCCCGATGTCGCCTTCCACGTAAATCTTCCCCTGGGCCATGGCGTTGCCGGCGCCGTTGGTGGCGTTGCCGCGGATAGTGATCTGGGCGCCGGCGTTCAGCCAGCCCACGTCGTCGGAGGCGGGTCCCACGACATCGATCAGGGTATTGGGAAATCCCATCGCGCCGACCCGCTGTCCCGACGTCCCTAAAATCCGCAGGAAAAGCTTTTCCGTTCCCGCCCGCCAGAGGCGTCCGCCGATCCCGTGCTGACCCTGGGCGATGATCTCGATATGACGGTGCCCGTCGGAAACGGCTGTCTGTATCCGCTCCTCAAGGACGCGGGATTCCACCCGGACCCCTTTTTCCGATCCGGGAATCATGATGGTGGGTTTGCTGGACATAATTTCTCCTTATTTTCTACATCACATGCCGGATGCCGAGGCGTTCCGCCGCGTTCCGGTCGGCGATCCCGATGGCGTCGGACATGCCGATCGGCAGCGACGTGGATCTGCCCAGAGGGGCCACGATCTTCTTGAGTTCCGTATCGAAACTCAGGACCGTATCGACGAGACGCTGGGCCACGTCCTCCGGATTGAGCCGGCGGTAGAGCCGGGGATCCTGCGAGGTAATCCCCTTCGGACAAAGGCCGACATTACAAATGTTGCAGCGGTCCGTCTCGGAGCCCAGACACCCCGCCGCCGCCTGCATGATGTGTTTGCCTGCCTGGACGCCGCTTGCCCCCAGCATGATCAAGGCCGCGGCGTTCGCCGCGAGATTCCCGTGTTTCCCGACGCCGCCGCCGGCGAAGATCGGGATCTCGTTCTGTTTGCCGATCTTTACCAAAGTCAGGTAGGCGTCGCGGACGATGCTCGCGATGGGATGGCCCATGTGGTTCATCGAGACATTGTAGGCCGCTCCCGTGCCGCCGTCCTCGCCGTCCATCGCCAGGCATGCCGCGTAGGGGTTGCGGGTCAGGTTGTTGAGGACCGCGAGCGCTGTCGAGGTAGCTGAGATCTTCGGATAGACCGGCACCCTGAAGCCCCAGGCCATGGACATGGACTGGATCATCTTGGCGACCGCCTCTTCGATCGAGTATTTGGTCTGGTGCGTGGGCGGGCTGGGGAGGTTGACCCCCTGCGGAACACCGCGGATCGCGGCGATGAGCTTGTTCACTTTGTACCACATCAAGAGCCCCCCGTCGCCGGGCTTGGCCCCCTGGCCGTATTTGATCTCGATCGCGCAGGGGTCCTCCTTCATCTCGGGCAGGGCGTGGATGATCTCGTCCCACCCGAAGTAGCCGCTGGCGATCTGGAGAATCACGTACTTCAAAAACCGCGACCGCAGGAGCCGAGGCGGGCATCCCCCTTCGCCGGTGGCGAAGCGGACCGGGATCCCCAGCTCTTCGTTGAGATATGCCACCCCCATCTGGAGCCCCTCCCACATGGTCGGGGAAAGGGCGCCGAAGGACATGCTTCCCAGGATGAGCGGGTAGATCTCCCGGACCGGCGGGACCCAGCCCCCTTCCCGGTTGACCCGGAGGGCCTCCTCGGGCGGCAGGATCCTGCCCAGGAGGGTCCTCAGCTCGAACTCGTGGCGGCCGGCGTCCAGGGCCGGGTCGGTCAGCATGGAGATCCGCACGAACTTGACCTCATCCAAGAGGCTCTCCGGCGCGTTGCGCCGTCCCCCGCGCCGCCGGGGGATTCCCCCCTGGTTGATATGGAAACGGAGCTTGTCCGGCTCGTTATTGTGCATCGGGCCGATGGCCTGATTGGGGCAGGCCATGGCGCACATCCCGCAGCCGATGCAGGCATGCGCCACATCGGTCCTCTGGAGGATCCCGTGGTAGACGCCGTAAAAATTGCCCGGTTTTTCCGTGAGGCCGATCTGTACCTGGATCATCCGTTCGCGGTGGACCCCCAGCTCGATCGCCCTTACGGGGCAGACCGCCGTGCAGCGGCCGCAGAGGCAGCATTTCTTCTTGCTCCAGAGGATCTGCCAGGGCAGATCCGTGGTGCTTAATGTAGACGGCTTAAGCTGTCCATCTGGCTCCATTGCCGCACCTCCTGACGATCCGGTCCCACGAAGACCGTATCATATTTCATGGGTTGAAAATCCTTGCTCTTGTCACGCGCCGGGATCGCGGCATCCAGCCCGCACATCTCGGAGGAGAAGGCGAACATCCCGGGATTGCCGCCCACGATGCCGGGGCGGAGCTTCTTGCTGTCCTGCAGCATGAAAAGGGTTTTGTCGGGCAGGCAGCCCATCACGCAGTTCGGCCCGTCGATGATGAGCGGCCGGCAGCTCTGCTTGAGCATCCGAAGCCAGGGGCCGTTCGGGTGATGGGCAAGTTCTTCGTCCTTCAGCGGCGTCACGATGTGCTTGTAGGTTTCCAGGTCCAGATGCAGGTGCTTCATCGTATAGTGAAGGATATGGGTGAAGACCTCGGAATCCGACTGATAACCTATGTACCCCGGTTCGTTGCGCGACATGAGGAACTCCCGGATCGGAACGAAGGCCGTGTTCTCGCCGTTGGTCATCGTGGCCATCCCCTGGATGAAGAAGGGGTGACAGGCGTAGATGTTGATCGCGTAGTTGGTGTTCTGTCTTCCCTGGGCCAGGATCGTCCGCGCCTGGAGCTCTTTGCGGTTGAGCCCCAGATACTCCGCTACGGTCATCGGATCGCCGACCTCCTTGATCATGATCACATCCGGCCAGAAGCTGAAGATCAGCATGGAGCCGTCCTGCTCCCCCATCTGACGGAGCTGGAGGCGGCACATCATCAGCCGGCGCTGGATCTCTTCCTCGGGGAGGTTCTCCCAGTCCGGCGGATACTCATATACACGGATCAGATAGTTGTCCCGCTGCGGCGTCCCCGCCGGGGGGCGCTTCGTCGGCCGGAAGGAAAGCTTGTACTTCGTCATGAAGTCCATGTCCATCATGTACCGGTCGAGGGCCTTGATCCCGGTGTTGGAAAAGATGCCCGAGAGGATCGGCCCGCCCCGGAACTGTTCAAAATCCCCGCCGAGATCGGTGAGGAAAATTCCCAGCCCCGAGCCGTCATGCCCCTCTTTCATGACATCCAGGGCGCGGATCGCGACCATCGGGGAAAGGGGGTCCTTGCTTGTAATCGCAAATAGTCTGCACATAATCGTCTGTCCTTTCTGCTTAGCGGGCCTGTGGATCTGTATGCGGATGAAAGGCCCGGATATGGGATAATGCTAAAACCGTGCCATTTTTTTACAATGAGCGGGGATGAGAATCAAGAAAACCGGCGCCATAAAGGCTATTCCGGAAACTTTTTACTGTAGATGGGTGAAAATTCGGGTTCTGTGAAACAAAAATGTCCTTTTCTCGAAAAAGTGGACAATAATGTACCACATACCGGTGTTGTCCGACAACGCCCGTTACCGGGCTATTGCCCGTGGGGGGTCGGCTTTTTCTCCCGGAACTGGCGGGCGTCGATTCCCAGCTTCTGGACCCGGTACTGGACGATCCTTTTGGTCGTCCCGAGGAGCTTGGCCGCCTTGGTCTGGTTACCGCCGGTCTCCTTCAAGGCGCCCAGGATCAGGGCCCGCTCCTGGGCCTCGACGGCGGAGTTGAGCTTGCCTTGCTCCCTGACATCACCGCTTCGGGTCCGCGGCTGGAGGGACGGGGGCAGATGGGTCGGCTCGATCGTATCTCCCGTGGCAAGCAGAACCGCCCGTTCGATGCAGTTCTCCAGCTCCCGCACGTTTCCCGGCCAGCTGTAGGCGAGCAGGACATCCGACACGGTAGGCGAGAGCTTCTTCACCTGTTTTCCCATTTCTTTCGCATACTTCAATACGAAATGATCGGCCAGAAGCAGGATATCCCCTCCCCGGTCGCGTAGGGGCGGCAGGTAGATGGGAAAGACGTTCAGGCGGTAGAAGAGGTCGGGGCGGAACCGCCCCATGGCCAGATCCTGTTCGAGATTCCGGTTGGTTGCGGTCACGATCCGGACATCGATCCGGACCATTCGGGAAGATCCCAGGGGCTGAAACTGCTTCTCCTGGAGGACGCGCAGCAATTTGGACTGGGCCGCCGCGGAAAGCTCACCCACCTCGTCCAGGAAGATCGTCCCCCCGTTGGCCTCCTCGAATCGCCCCCGCCGCTGGTGCAGGGCGCCGGTAAAGGCCCCTCTTTCGTGACCGAACAGCTCGCTTTCGATCAGCGTATCCGGAATGGCCGCACAGTTGACCTGGATAAGGGGGCCTCTCAGACGGGGGCTGTTTTTGTGGATCGCCCGCGCGACCAGCTCCTTGCCCGTCCCGGTCTCGCCGTGGATCAGGACGGTCGTGTTCGAATCGGCGACCTGCGCGACAAGGCCGAAGACCTCCTGCATCACCCGCGAACGGCCGATGATATCCGTGGAAGGGGCCCGGGAACTGCCGACGATCTTGCGGAGCCGCCGGTTCTCCTCCTCGATGACGCGGCTGTGGACCGCCTTGGCCAAGAGTTCGGCAACCGACGAGAGCAGCGCCAGTTCGCGGTCCAGGTTCTCCACCTGGCGCGTCACCTTGTCCGCCGACAGGACGCCGACCACATGGGTGTCATAGATGATCGGCACGCACAGGAAAGTCAGCTCCGCCCGGTTCAGGAATCGGCGGGCGCCGGTCCGGTCAAGGAAGTGCGCCTCCTTGCCGAGATTCGCGCAGGCCATCGGCCGTCCCGTCTGCGCCACCTTGCCCGTGATCCCCTCGCCGGGCTGGTAGCTCACGTCCAGGCCCTCGATGTTGACGCCGTGCGCCACGTCAAGCCACACCTCTCCCGTCTCGCGATCCATCAGCGAAATCATTCCCCGCTCCATGCCCAGACGGTTGCTCATCTCCTGAAGGGCCTGTTCGAGCTGATCCCGCAACTCCTGGGGGTGGGCAAGGATCCGGGCGATGGCATGCAGTGCCGCGAGTTCCTCGTAATTATGAATACTCAGCTCCTCCGTTCCCTGGGTGCCGACCCGCGAAGGCCGCCAATTTGAGGGCGTCATGATTGAAGCGGTTCTCCCAAAAGATCTTCCTTCACCGGAGGATCGGTCCCGTTCGGGGGATTGGTTGGTATACTCGATGGGCCCCTTCCGGAGGCCCTTTTGCAAACAGGCATACCGTCCCCGGATCGGAAAAATTGCCTTTTAACAGCGCCAATATATGCTAGACTAACACGGTTCGATACAAAAATGCAATCTTGGACGCAGAAACCAGGGATGATCACCAAAGAAGAGCGAGAAAGATATCAGCGGCAGATCCTCCTGCTCGGGGAGGCGGGGCAGGAAAGACTGAAGACGGCCCGCGTCCTCATCGCCGGGGCGGGCGGACTGGGGACCGTGATCGCCACCTATCTGGCCGCCGCCGGGATCGGAACCCTCCGGATCGCGGACTGCGATGTTGTGGAGCCAACCAATCTGAACCGCCAGATCCTCCACTGGGAAAAAGACCTCGGCCGGCCGAAGACCGCCTCCGCGGCGGAGAAGCTCGCCGCGCTCAACTCCCTCATCCGAGTGGAGGAGATAACGGAGAGGATCGATGAGACGAGTATCACCGCGGTGGCGGCGGACTGCGATCTGCTCATCGACGCGATGGACAATTTCCCGACCCGCTACCTCCTCAACCGGGCCGCCCTCAGGATAGGCATCCCCTTCATCCACGGCGCCGTCCGGGGCCTTTGCGGTCAGGCGACCACGGTGCTCCCCGGCAAGACCCCCTGCCTGCGGTGTCTGTTTCCCCAGGCGCCGCCCGCAGAACTGTTCCCGATCGTCGGGACGACCTGCGGCGTGATCGGCTCCATCGAAGCGACGGAGGCGGTGAAGCTCCTCACAGGACAGGGCGAACCGCTGGCCGGCCGCCTCCTGATCTGGGACGGCCACGCGGCATGCGCCGACACCATCCGCATCGAACGCAACTCCGGCTGCCCCGATTGTGGTGCTGCACAGCCGGCAGCAGAGTAAACCTTATTGTCGATCATTAGGTTTTTTACACACTTACTAAATTCTTTCTTGCTGTCCCAGCTGCAGTTTATAGGCCCCGATATCCGCAGCGGCGCAGTCATCGCCATGCAGACCTTCGGCGATTTCCTGGGATTCAATCCTCACACCCACATTCTCGCGACGGACGGCTGTTTCTATGGCAACAAGGGCATGTTCCGCGTCGCCCCGCCCCTGGAGTTGAAAAAGCTGGAAGCCATCTTCCAACTTAAATATGCCTGTCAAGAGCACATAGAGATGTCCGGTTTTGTAGCACATGAATTGTCCGCTTTGTCTGTTCCTCTGGAGTGAAGATTTGAGGGCAGAGAGGAGAGCGGCGGACGTTCGCTTCCTCAGGCT
>Ga0172375_10001990_pt1 | contig 32417 bp, 23 predicted proteins | sample LakKiv1m_FD_114537 | JGI IMG/M metagenome (GOLD analysis project Ga0172375, IMG submission 114537) | Freshwater microbial communities from Kabuno Bay, South-Kivu, Congo - kab_092012_11.1m | ecosystem: Environmental > Aquatic > Freshwater > Lake | place: Democratic Republic of the Congo... | reverse complement strand
GCTCTGATACGGCATTTTTTCCAGCATGGATCTCAGCTCAGCCCTGAAGGCTTCGCGGTATTCGAGCTTATTCTGTCTTTTTGCCTTGATGATTGCTTCAGCAGAAACTCCGGTAGTCAGTTTGAGGTCAGGCTTGTCTTCCAGATCCCGGCGCAGAAGTATGTATTTCATGGCGTCATCGTAACGCTCTTCTATCATGGCAGCAGCAGTCAGCATGGAGTAGAAGCCTTTGATGGTAGCCTTATCGTCTATTTCGTATTTTTCGAGATCAAGGATAATATCAGCTTCGAATTTAGTGAGAAAATCCCTGAACTGTGTCTCATCGTTCATCAGCTTGATAGCCGTATCGGGTACCAGGTATGTGTGACGCGGCAGATCATCCATCTTCTCGATTTTGATTTTCTGCACTGCCTGTCCCTGGCCATCGTTAAGCGACTTGGCTGCGCAGGAAACAAGAAGAGGCAGGACACACAAGAGCATTATCAGCATTGACAGGCGACGATGAGTGAACATTTTCCCTCCAGTTGAACTAAAGGATTTACCTGCTCAGGCGACTTGTTTTACCGTGACCAGAAGCAGTTTAAAAATGCAAAGACAAGGATGTCAATCCTTGCCTTTGCATGCAGTATTATCAAAGCAATACTTCCGGGACTAAGCCTTTGTGCTCCAGAATTCGCACTTATCAGGGAACTTACGCTCCATGGCTTCGGCGATTTTCTTGGCGATCATGTTGCCCATAATGGGAATCTTTATATCGATTTCGCCCTGATCGCTGTATGTAGTAGCACCTGCTCCCGCGGCGGTCAAACGGCTTACGCCTTCGACTCTTACTGTGTCACCCATATCGAGATCAGCGCGCGACCAGTTACAGACCTTGCTGGCCTTATCCCATTTAAAGCTTAATCTGGCTTTCTTGATGCCGCCGGATTTTTTATCTGGATCTTCCGTATAAAGCTCGACAATGACCTTGCCATCGGCGCTGACATTCGCGCTGCATTCGGCTTTAAGCGAACCAAACTCAAGCGCCATTTTCTGCTGCACTACAGGATCAGTCATTTTATTGAAGAGAGTATCCACATCGAGATTAACTTTGCCGGAAGCACTGAACTTGATAGCCATTATTCAACTCCTTTGCCAATGTTGGTTCTCAAACGCAATAAAAATAAACCTCTTGAAGGCTACAGTCAATAAAGTTAGGAGATTAAGAAATCAAAGATTTCCATTCTCCTGTATCATTCCGGACTTCCAATTTTGATAATCGCCTCACCACTGCAGGCATCACAAATGCGTTGACTGAGACTTTCTGAAAATTCTTCTTCGATTTCGAGCGACATTATCAAACCACTGGCACTTGCATCTTCATGCATGCTTTCACATTTGAAGTCCTGCAGGACTCTATATAGTCGGCCCTTATACTTGAATGGAATTTCGACTGCCATCAACACCTTCGGCCTGATATCCACTTTCTCTGCCCTGTCGAGGCATTTTGCTGCACATCCCCCGTATGCCCGCACCAGACCACCCGCACCCAGCTTAATGCCGCCAAAATAGCGCGTTACCACTACGGCTACATGATCCAGCCCCTTACCCTGAATTGCAGCCAGTATGGGCCGACCAGCCGTCCCGCCTGGTTCGCCATCGTCCGAAAAGCGGTAGGCATCTCCAACGCAATAAGCCCAACAATTGTGGTTGGCATCGGACTCTGAAGCCTCGGAAATAAAGCGCATGGCATCCTCTGGACTATCGACACGCGCCGCTCTGGCGATAAAACGGCTTTTCTTTATCTCTTCCAAATAAGTATCAGTGGCTGTCAGAGTAAGCATCTAAACGGCTCCAGTATGCATCAATATTAAGATCATGCGCTGTTCAGTATACACAATAGAGATGGCTGCATAATAATTCTTTATTCCGAATAAGCATTTGCCTGTTGTTTTAGCAGAATTTGAATATATTGGTAATCATGCCTGCTTTTAGATGAACTTTGTGGAGAATCTGAAATGAAACGATATTCACTGACGCTTGCTATTTTCTTTTCTGCGCTGATGCTGTTTCTCTGTATTGCCTGCGGAGACGGCGAATCTGGAGATTCAAATACGGATGGCGACGACGCAGATAACTCCGATGGAGATTTTGATGTTATGCCTGACGGAGACGATGCCAGCGATGGCGATTTCAGCGAAAACGCCGAGGAATCGGAAGATGTTGAAATCGATGGCGATAAAAACAGCGACGGCGATACTGATGGAGTAATCGACGGTGATTCTTCTGAAATCGAGAGCGAAGAGTACGCCGATACTGCTGAAGATCAGGAAAATGACATCGCTGATGGTGATAACACACCGGAGCCATCAGGCATCGACGGATATCTGGTCGCAATTCTATACAATATGAACACTGTTGATTACACTGGAAACGAAATAAGTTTACTGCGCCTGTCAGAATCCGGTGATTGGTTGGAAGAAAATGAAGTCATTACTGTTCATGACAATCCGCGCTCTGCAACCTTCACGCCTAATGGCAACCGCCTTATAATAAGCCACGATAGCGGCTGGATCAGCATTTTCGATATCCGTGATGGCGAAGCAACTCTGGCATGGGATATTGAGGTAGATGGTTATTATGAACAGATAGAGGCTCTCGATTATAACCGTGTTCTGCTGATGGACGGCAACCACATCATCAACGACGGCGGTCTGGCTATTCTGGACATCAGTGCAGAGCCTCCTTTTGTTGAAGAAGGTCTCCTGCCCTTCTCGGCTCCATCAGGCTTTGCTGTTCATCCTACAGAAGCTAAAGCGGCTGTTTTCGGTGTCACGCCAATGGACGACAAGGAAAAATATACCGACGATATGGCGCTGGCCGATATTTCCGGTTTTCCTGAGCTGATTAAATATTTCAATTTATGGGGCGATGAAACCGAAAATGTGAACCCGATGAGTTACTGGCCGGGCTTCTCTCCAGATGGCAGCATGCTGGCCGGAGGCAACGATGCCATGTGGGGTCTTGAAATCGGCGTAGTAAAGCTTTTCTCATATGAAAACGGAGAGATCGAATATTTAGACAACGAAGAAGTCAACACTCCAAGTTCCTGCGTTTTTTCGGACGACAGTCAATTCCTCTATATTGGTGCGGTGGAGAGCAACCGCATAGACATCTTCGATGTATCGGGCGGAACAATGGAGTTTGTCGAAAGCGAGAGCAACCAGGACCTTGTCGAACAGATCATACCCATTCGCAAAGGTCCATTAGCTGGACATCTTCTGACTGGTCCATACGACGGCCCGGTGTTACTGGAAGTTGACACAGACGGCACACTTAAAGAAGTAAGCCGCTTCCCTCTGGATATCGAAAACAATTATATGGTCGGAGGTATGGCGGTCGGACATGAGTATGAATGAAAAATGCAGGCTCATTTTATCGGGAAGAATTTCGGGTAAATCATTCTGTGTTTTGCTTGCTCTAATTGCATTGCTTCTCAACGCCTGCGGTTCGGATGATGATGGGGATACAGATATCGACGGCGATGCAGAAGTCAAATTTGAGGATGAAGCGGAACTGGACGGGGATGCGGAGAATTCCAATGAGATAGACCGAGAATCTGAGATCTTCATTGAAGAATACGAAGAAGAATTGTCAGAAATCTCTGAATCCGATGGCGATCGGGAATTTATAATTGAAGAAGAAGCAGAACCGGAAGCCGATCAGGAAACAGGACCGATGAAATGTAACGGCTTCGCTGGACTCTGCGATAAACGCTATAATGAAATTGCCTATGTCACTACGCACAATTCCATGAGCAACAGCGACGACGAATGGATTGCACCTAACCAGATCCACAATATAGAAACGCAATTAACGGATGGAGTTCGCGGTTTCATGCTGGATACCTATGCCTGGGAAGGTACTACATGGCTCTGCCATGGAGACTGCACTTTCGGAAAAAAGCCTTTAGCCGAAGCTCTGGCTGAAATGAAGACTTTTATCGACGATAATCCGCATGAAGTTCTGACGATAATTTTCGAAAGCTACATCACGCCCGCAGAAACGGAAACTGCTTTCACGGAATCCGGACTTATTGATTATATATACACTCCTGCCACAAATCAGACCGAATGGCCGACTCTTGAGGAGATGATAAACAGTGACTCTAAAATGGTGGTGTATACTGATCCATGGGATTCAAGTGCAATGGACTGGCATCTGGATGAATGGCAATATTGCTGGGAGACGCCCTGGCATGTAACCGAACTAGAAGGTTTCGATTGCAGCGTCAACAGAGGATCACAGGACAATGGCGTTTTCATCCTTAACCATTTCCTGTATGGCGCTTTCGATATGCCGTCACAGGAGTTATCGGCCCAGGCAAACGCCAATCCTTTTCTGTTCGAACGCGCATCCGGCTGTCTTGCAGAAACCGGTAAGATGCCAAACTTTATCACCGTAAATCATTACTCCGTCGGGGATGTTTTCGAGGCCATCAATCAATTGAATGGTGTCGAGTGATAAGCACTCTTTTACAAATAGACTCCACAATGGATTTGAGTTTCCGACTATTTGAAGGTAATCTTTTTTCTTCCGTTTTTAAATCGACAACAGCATTTATTGCGAAAGGTTAATAAAGATGAGCGATCTCAAAGACAAAATATACGAAGTGCTTAAGAACTCTACCGTAGTCAGCCTCGCGACCATTACTGCAGATGGCCGTCCCTGGGTGCGCTATGTTTCGCCTAAAGTCTGCGAATGCCTCACACTGAAAGTTGCAACTTCAAAATCTTCGCGCAAGGTAGCCCAGATAAAAGCCCGACGGGAAGTACATGTGACAGCCGGTGTTATCGATATCACCAAACCGCAGCCTTATGTTCAATTTCAGGCGGTTGCCACTATTCTGGATGATCCACAGTCGAAAAATGATATTTGGAGTGAACAGCTTGGTTGTTATTTCAAAGGGCCGGACGACCCGGAATTATGCGTCATTAAAATTGAGCCTTATTGCATAGAATACATGAGCTTCGATTCCATGCAGCCGCAGATATGGCAGAGCAACTGAGTTAAAAGAAGGCAGCAGTTCGGAGCTTTTTATAAAATAGAATGAAATCCATGAAATCGATACCTAACGGCAGCGATAGCCTGAAAAAACCGTCTTTGCTGCAGCAGTTGCTTCCTTATGCCTTCGCTATAGGAATACTTGTCTGGGTATTCACAGGCATGAAAACCAGCGTAGTAGACGAACGTCATGTATTACAGAACGACTGGCAGAAGCTGGCATATGAACGTGTACTACCGGATACGCTTGTCATTAAAAATTCAGATGGCTCTATCACATACTGTGGAACTGCCCAGAACACTCAAACCGGACAGAACAGCTGTGAAGGCAGGCCGGATTATTACTTCAAGCTCGAAAGCGATTCTCTTTCCATTTTAAGAATTCCTGAAGGACGTATAGCTTCGGACGCAATAATCAGCGCAGAATATGCCCATAAAATCGGCGCTGGTGATCTTGTTAAGCTTTTGCATAATGTTGATTTGAGCATCTTCCTGCCATTCATGCTGCTGAACATCGTAGCTTTTTTTCTGGCAGATGTATTCAGTTTCGGTTGGTCATACCGTCGCTTCAATGTGCCTGGAATGCAATGGCGCGAACTTATGATGGTTCGCGGCGGACCATACCTGATTCAAATCGGTCTGGCACCCCTGGCTGAAGTTCTGTTTCCTCTGTACATGCTCAGAGTAAAAAAAGTACCCATCAGCCACACTTTAAGCTCGAACCTCTGGACTTTCATTATTGATCTGGCGGCCATTCTGAGTTTCATCACTCCAGCGGTCATTTATAACGTTTTTGTCAATACACTCATCCCCGACATCGGAATGACCTGGGTGATTCTTTGTGCTGTTTTCTGGATTGTCTTCATCGGCAATATAATTTTCTGGAATACATCAAAAGGAAAACGCTTTGCAGAGACTTCTCCTGATACTGGAACTGTTGATTCCGTAGATATAAATGCGACTAAAAATCGTGGCATTTTGAAAACCTTCTCAAATGCCAAAGTTAAAGACTACGCATATGTCTATATTGTGCGGATTCTGCTGTGGATTTCATTCATAATCGCCAATTATGCCGCAGTCAGAGCTGTTGGCATGAACCCTCCGCTGTCAATGGCTATTATTGCCATGCCGCTGGTGGTTATGTCTATTTTCATGCCAATCGGTGTCGGTGGATACGGCGGACCACAGCTTATCGCCTGGTTCCTTTTCGTTAAAGTTGGAGGAGTCGGTCAGGCCGAACAGGCCATAATGTATTCATTCCTGTTCTCAACGGCTTTCCTGATTGGAAGAGCGATTATCGGAACAATTCTGTTCAGACCTTTCTGGAAACGCTGCTTTAACACATGAATAAACTCATTTTTTCCTGGAAATGAGAAGTCTGGTTGCATTAAATAAGTAATTATATAAACACATATAGTTTTATTCGAGCGGCATGTGCTCTGTATCCTATTGATATTTATTGACATAATCAAATTTATTAACAATAATAAGCTTTAATGGGTTATTTTTTTTCAACTGAGGATTACCTTTGCTGTTTAATTGTACAAAATATATTGCCGGCAAAGTCTGACATGTTTCCTGAGAAAATGAAACTATGAATTAAAGGGGGATTGCCAAACGCATTCTAATTCCTGAAATGGATTGGTATGTGTAAAGCAACAGAAGCAGCCAATTGATCGATAAATATAAAAAAATTCTTCTGGCTTATATAAACATTCTTGCTCCGGCATTAATGGTTTTTGCGCTTTTTGCATTTGTTATCTTTGCTTTTCTTATTCCCAGCATCGAACAGAGTTCGCTCGACAAAAAACGTGATTTACTGAGAATGACCATTCAGGTTGCGCATAATAATCTTCAGCAGTTTTATGATCGCGAAAAAAAAGGAGAACTTACCAGAGTCGAAGCGCAGGAAAGAGCCATAAGCTTCTTCAAGTCGGCACGCTTCGGCGAAGATATGAAGGATTACTATTGGATAAACGACCTTGATGAGAGAATGGTTGTTCATCCTTACCGACCTGATCTAAACGGCAAAATGCTGAAAGATTTCAAAGACCCGGCAGGAAAGCAGATTTTCGATGAATTTGTAGATATTGCCAAACAAAACGGCTCTGGATTCTCGCAATACATGTGGCAATGGAAAGACAATCCGGCCAAAATTGTCCCCAAGCTTTCATATGTCCAATTGTTCGAGCCCTGGCAATGGGTTATTGGAACCGGTATTTACATCGAAGATATGAGGCTGGAGATTGCAGCGGTTAAGAACAAGCTGTATCTCATGTTTACTGCAATCGCCCTTATTATATTTTCTATTACAGCAATTCTGATAATTCAGAACAGTAAACACACGAAAAAACAGACGGAATACGAAACCGCCCTGCTGATGAGCGAAGAGCGCTTCCGCACCATAGTAGAAAGAGCCAATGCGGTAATCTTCTCACTGAATTCATCTTTCAATATTATTTATGCCTCAAGAACATGGGAGAAAATAATTGGCCACTCTCCTGTTGTCCTTGAGAACAGATCCATACTTGATTTCACTCATCCTGAAGATGCACCAGGACTCAGGCAGGAACTCGCCAAAGCGATACGTGAACACATAGACAGTCACTCCTTTGAGTTCAGAATTCAAAACATCAATGGAGGCTGGAAATGGTTCAAATGCAACACTTCTATTGTGCGAAATGCCCAGAACGGTGAAGCCAGCCTTCAAATCATAGTTATTGCGGAAGACATCACATTAAACAAAGAAACAGAAACAGCTCTCAAGGAAAGCGAATACAAATACCGTCTGCTTGCAGACAATGCCACCGACATAATCTGGACCACCGATGTTGAACTTAATCTTACATACACCAGTCCTGCAGTAAAAACACTTCTTGGCTACGATCATTTTGACCTGATAGGCAGCAACGTCAACATACTGGTATGTGATAAATATGCAGATCTCATACAAAGCCAATACGAAATTCTCGGTGGGATAATTACTGGAAAATACCCGCAAGAAACTGAAATTACCATTGAATTGGAGCTGAAACGAAAAGATGGCGGCTGTATATGGTGTGAAGTTAAAGCTAAACTTCTATGGGAAAAAGAAGCAAAACAGCCTATTGGAGTGATTGGCGTATCGCGTAACATTTCCGGTCGTAAGGAAGCTGAAAAGAAAATAGAACTGCAACGGGCGCACCTTCAGCAGATAATTAACGCTACCGAGGATCTGATATTTTTAAAAAATATTAAAGGGGAATTACTTGGATGCAATCAGTCCTTCTGTCTTATTACAGGGCGCAGTATGTCCGAAGTAATCGGTAGAAGCGAATATGATTTAATCGACAGACACCTTGTAGATCTCGTTCAGGAAAGAGACAACCGGTTAATTCTGGACGGCGAAGGCTACAAATATGAAATGTGGATTACTTCTCCGGAAGGAGATAGGCGACTATTCGATATCATAAAGACACCAATAGTATCGCCCAATGGTCAGATTACAGGCATTGTAGGCATAGGACGAGACATTACAGAGCGCGTGGCAATGGAACAGCAGAAGCTGAAAATGGAGGAACAGCTAAGACACTCATATAAAATCGAAGCCATCGGAACCATGGCAGGTGGAATTGCTCATGACTTCAATAATATTCTTGGAATAATCGTCGGAAACAGCGAATTGGCCATTGAAGATCTGCCCCCCGATGCACCGGCACTTGTGCCGCTGCAGCAATCGCTTAAGGCAGCCCTGCGCGCCAAAGACCTTATAAGACAGATGTCCACATTCAGCCGTATGGAAAAAACGCAGAAGCGCCTTGTGCTGCTGGGAGAGGAAGTCGATGAAGCCTTTAAAATGCTACGGGCGGTTCTGCCTTCTACAATTGAAATTAAGACAATAATAAAAGATAATGTCAAGTGTCTGGCCGATCCCACTCAGATACAGCAGATACTCATCAATCTCTGTACAAATTCAGCCCATGCAATGCGCAACAGCGGCGGAAACCTTGATATAATTATTGAAAGAATTTATCTGGACAAGAACAAAGTCCTCCAATTCCAGGATCTTGAAGCCGGTTACTATGCCAGAATATGCATTGTTGATAACGGAACCGGAATTAAACCTGAAATTATGGACAGGATTTTCGACCCATACTTCACGACTAAGAAACAGGGAGAAGGAACAGGGTTAGGGCTTTCGGTAGTTCATGGCATAGCACGGGAACACAATGGAGCAATACATGTCGAGTCCGAATACGGAAAAGGAACCACTGTAAGTGTTTACCTGCCAGAAGAGCCAGATACGGGAGATTTGAATGTAAAAAATGAAGAAATTAGGGAAAAAAATAAAGGTATTGGCAGAATTCTGTTTGTAGACGATGAAAAAGAGCTGGTTACTCTTGGCCAGATAATGCTTTCAAGGCTTGGATATACGATCAACGGTGTTTCCGACCCATCGGAGGCTCTGGAAATATTCAACAGAAACCCCTATGATTTCGACCTGGTAATAACAGATCTGACCATGCCTAAAATGACCGGTCTCGATCTCGCTAAAAACATCCGAATGAAACGGAAAGATATTCCTATTGTAATCTCAACTGGATATTATGATGAAAATATAGTTCATAGTGGCAGAGAAATCGGCATTAATGAATTCATAAAGAAACCGATTTCCAGAAACGAAATAGCTTCCGTTATCAGCCGAATTTTGAATGTAAGAGGTACAGGGCAGTAAAAATGGCCAGAATTCTGGTAATAGACGACGATCTGATGATGTGCGACATGCTTTCCAGAAAAATAAATCGCATGGGGCACATTGCAGTCGCTGCACACAACAGCACTGATGGTCTTGCTATTGCCAGGCAGCAGGAATTCGATATTGTATTCATAGATGTCCGCCTGCCGGATGGTAACGGAATGGATATCATGCCATTGATACGTCAGACCACCAGCCAACCAGAAATTATCATAATAACCGGACTGGCGGATCCTGACGGAGCAGAAATCGCCATTAAAATGGGAGCATGGGATTACATCCAGAAGGGTTCGTCCCTCATGGAAATAATTCTTCCTCTAACCAGAGCTTTGCAGTACAGAGAAGAAAAAACAGCAGTAGCTTATAAAGTATCACTAAAGCGTGACGAAATTGTTGGCTCCAGTTCCCTGATAAAGAACGCACTGGATCTTCTGGCACAGGCAGCGAATACTGACACATCGGTGCTGATTACAGGTGAGACCGGAACGGGCAAGGAAATATTTGCAGGTGCTATTCATAAAAACAGCGCCAGATCAGAAAAAAACTTTATAATTGTTGACTGTGCCGCCCTGCCGGAGAAACTTATCGAAAGTCTCCTTTTCGGTCACAGAAAAGGTTCATTTACCGGTGCCAGTGAAAACCGCGTAGGGCTCATTAAGCAGGCTGATGGTGGAACGCTATTCCTTGATGAAGTCGGTGAATTGCCACTACCGCTACAGAAATCATTCCTGCGTGTTCTTCAAACCCACAAATTCAGGCCCATAGGCAGCGAAACAGAAATCGAAAGTAATTTCCGTCTTATAGCTGCAACTAACAGAAACCTCGAAAAGATGGTGACTGAAGGCAACTTCCGTGAAGATCTGTTTTTCCGACTGAAATCCTTTATCATCGATCTTCCTGCTTTGCGCTCGCGTCCAGAAGACATAAAGGCTCTTACAATTTTCCACACTTTCAGAATCTGCGAACGTTTCCAGATTGCTACAAAAGCTTTCTCCCCTGAGCTTTTCGACTCGCTTATGTCCTACAATTGGCCTGGCAATGTCCGTGAATTAGTTAATACGCTTGAAAGAGCCATTACCGCTGCTTATGAAGAGCCGGTGATCTATCCTAAACACCTCCCGGTAAACATAAGAGTACAAATAGCAAGAAACACCGCCTTGCATGATGCTAAATTACTGAAGCCCGAAATGGATATTTTACCATCCCCTGTCTTATCAAACGTTATCAGTTGCTCCGATCTCCGATTACCTTATAAAGAAATGCGCGAAGAGGCGCTCAACCAGATTGAAGAAAATTATCTCAAAAAGCTTATGAGTACATGCAATAACAATATAACTGAAGCCTGCCGCCTTTCGGAGCTGTCAAGATCACGACTGTATTCCCTTCTGAAAAAATATGGGTTGACAGACAGAAATACTCCCGAAGAACAGGATTGATAACTGCCCTGCCCTGTCCTGCTTTTCAGGACTCCGTCTTAATATACGGGATAAATACCCACGGTATTATTACAGGTGTCAGGTGGTAGGTTTCACATCTCGCCGTAATCACTAATCATTTACGCGTTGTGGGTATTGGCATCGATTTTGCTTACGTATGTGGGCAGGTCGTAGCGGTATTTAACTTTCCAGATATCGATATATTTACCGAAGAGAGCCTTTTATGAAAACAATCCTTTATCTGTCATCAGAAAATAAAACCGCCGACAGACTTGAAAAATCCGTGCGAAGTGCATTACAGGACGGCGATATCGAATTTTATCATTCACTTGAATCACTTACGCAAAGACTCAGGCAGCCTCTTGTAGGCAGATCACTGCTGGTACTTCTGGCGGATAACGAACAGCAACTGGATGCACTGGTTGACATGTCTGCACTCCTGGACAGTTTTATCATTATTCTTGTACTGCCTAATTCTGATCGTCTTACCATATCGAAGGCTCATACATTAAAGCCCAGATTTTTCGCCATAATGAATGAGGATTTCCAAGACGTTGTTTTAGTCGTTAAAAATATTATTTATCAAAACAGCGGCATTTAATTGTAGACAGAAAGGGATTATTTATCATGTTTAAAATGAAATCAGTAAAGACAAAAATACTGACGCTGAGCATCGCATCAGTACTTCTTGTCGCATTGGCGATGGTAATCATCATTGTAGTTATGAAGGGTAGCCTGAAAGAAGACATCGGCGCAGAACTGGACACTCTTGCTAAAAGCGAAACCAGTAAAATTGCAAAAGACACCTATCTTATGGTTCGGGCTATGGACGAATCACTGCGCGAAAAACTTAATGGTGATCTGGCAGTGGCAAAAGACCTAATAAAACGAGGTGGAAGGATTAAACTTTCAGATACAGAAAAAGTGACCTGGAACGCAACTAATCAGTTCACTCAATCGGGTGGAATGATAGATTTGCCGAAGATGAATGTTGGTGATACATGGCTTGGCAAGATAACTTCCACTACTGAGGAAACTCCGATAGTCGATAAAGTTAAAGCCCTTACCGGCAGCACGGCAACTATATTCCAGCGCATGAATGGCGGCGGTGACATGTTGCGTGTAGCAACTAACGTTACCGGTGCCGATGGCAACAGGCTGATAGGAACTTTTATGCCTGTGATCAACGCTGATGGCAAAGCCAATGAAATCGTCTCAACTGTAGTTCGCGGTCAGACGTATAAAGGCAATAGTACAATTCAGGGAAAAACGTACCTGGCAGTGTACGACCCCATATTTGGCAACGATAACCAGGTAATCGGCATGGTTTATGTAGGCATAGACCGTGACAAGATTGCCAGTTTGCGCAACGGAATAATGGATATCGTGCCGGGTAAAACAGGTTATGTTTTTGTCCTTGATTCTAAAGGTAATTACATAATTTCCTACAAGGGCCAATCCGACGGAAAGAATCTATGGGAAACAAAGGATACGGATGGCAATCTTTTCATTCAGGAACTAATCAAAAAAGCCAAGGCAACGCAAAATGGAACCACCGATTTTGTGCGTTATCCCTGGAAAAATCAGGGCGAAAACGAAGCCCGTTATAAAGTATCTGCGGTAACATATTTCCCCGACTGGGACTGGATAATCGGTGCTGGTGTTTATGAGGAAGATTTCTACGTAGCCAAAGAAAAAGTTGACGGTTCACTTAACAGAATGATCCTGTTCGGATTCCTCGGCGCTTCGATACTCCTCGTTGTGACGAGCATCATATCTCTGCTTGTCTCCAGAAAAATTTCCAATCCTCTCATCGAAATGGTTGGCGTTGCTAATGCTCTGGCGCAAGGCGACATTAATCAGGAAGTCTCCGTAAGCAGTAACGATGAAGTTGGAGAACTCGCCCAGGCATTCCAGCAGATGATCCTTGCTCAGAAGGAAATGGCTAAAGCCGCCGAAAAAGTTTCTTCCGGTGACATGGATGCCAATATCGTCCCGCGTTCCTCAAAGGATGTTCTGGCCATTTCGCTTAAAAATATGGTCGAAGTCATTCAACATCTCATGAAAGAGACTGACATTCTTATCAATGCCGTGCGCGAAGGTAAGTTGACAGTGCGTGGTAAAGCCGATGATTTCAAAGGCGGATACAAAGATCTCGTTGGTGGAATTAATGATCTTATCGTTGCTTTCGTAGATCCTATCAAGGTTGTAATCCAGTATGTTGATAGAATTTCCACAGGTGACATCCCAGAGAAACTCACAACGGAATATCATGGTGATTTCAATAAAATAAAGAACGCTCTTAACACCTGCGTCGAGGCTGTGAATAAGCTGGTCGCCGATATGAATGGTCTGGTGGAAGCAGCCGTTAACGGTGACTTAAGCAAGAGAGCAGACGAAAATCGTCATCAGGGCGATTTCCGTAACATCGTCAAGGGAGTCAACAATACACTAAACGCAGTCATCGCTCCTATCAATGAGGCTGTAGTTGTGCTTGAAAAACTCGCCAACCGCGATCTGCGCCCCAGAGTTGAAGGCGCTTACACTGGTGATCATGCCAAAGTTAAGAACTCCGTCAACCAGACCGCTCAGGCGCTTAATGATGCACTCTCCCAGGTCGCCATTGCAGTAAATCAGGTAAGCTCCGCTTCTTCACAGATTGCATCTTCAAGCCAGTCGGTTGCCGAAGGTGCTTCTGAGCAGGCCAGTTCGCTTGAAGAGACCTCCAGCAGCCTTGAAGAAATGGCCAGCATGACCAAGCAGAATACCGATAATGCCCAGGAAGCAAACAACCTGGCTCTGTCAGCCAAAGCTTCTGCAGATATCGGCAATCAGTCCATGGCCAAGATGGTTAAGAGCATGGGACAGATCAAGGCTGCCGCTGAAGGCACCGCCGAGATCATCCGCGATATTAATGAAATCGCTTTCCAGACCAACCTCCTTGCACTGAACGCCGCTGTCGAAGCAGCGCGTGCAGGCGAAGCTGGTCGTGGTTTCGCAGTTGTCGCAGAAGAAGTACGCAACCTGGCTCTGCGCTCCAAAGATGCAGCCAAGAAGACCGAAGAGCTCATCAAACAGTCGGTTAAACTTGCTGAAGAAGGCGCATCCGTCAGCAACGAAGTCGATGTCAAACTGAGAGAGATAGTTGATGGCGTAGCAAAAGTCACGGCAATTGTCAGCGAGATATCAACCGCCAGCCTCGAACAGACTCGCGGTATTGAGCAGATCAACAAAGCTGTAGCCCAGATGGACCAGGTGACTCAGCAGAATGCTTCGAATTCGGAAGAATCATCCAGTGCAGCCCAGGAGCTTTCGGGCCAGGCGCAGGAACTCTCTTCACTGATTGGTAAATTCCAGCTCTCCTACACCAATCAGTCGAACTCGATTTCGCCGACTGGACGCGGTTCAGGACTACCAGCCAGACGCGAAACATCTATTAGAAAACCTAATAAAGCCGAAAAGGGATATAAGCTTACTCCGGAAGACGTGATTCCGCTGGATGAAGATCCTGATTTCAAAGAATTTTGATCTAAGGTAATTTGATTCAGTTAAAAGAGGCGAGGTTGTAAATACCTCGCCTCTTTTTTTGCAATATTGTTTTAAAGTTGTTACCATTTTTAGCAATTTTTGACGAGGGCAGACACACAAAAATAAATGATTGTTTCAGGAATTGATTTCTGTTTTCACAGGTCAGGAAAGATAAACCATTATTGAAGCGAAAGAGCTTATGTCGTAATGAAAAACACACTTATCCAGACAAGACAGAAATTCGAATCAATAGGTGTAATGACCAGTGGTGTAGTTCATGAAATCAACAATCTCGTAAACATTGCCATGAATTATTCGGATCTTGTCGTTGAAGACAGGAACAAGCCGGAAGAGATTATTCTACACGCCAGGCAGATTTCAGAGTCAACACAGAGAATGGCTGATCTGCTGCAGATACTGCTGAATTATTCCAGAGAAGATGACAATGCAATTACGCTGCATAAAATGCAGGAGATAATTTATAGAACATCTTCAATGGCCAACAAAATCATGACTCGCAATCAGATTGATTTGCAGAAAAACGTTCCAGATGATCTGCCTGGTATAAATGTTAACAGGAACCATGTAATACAGATACTCATAAATCTGATATTAAACGCTCTGGCCGCATTAAATAAGCGCTATCCAGAATATAACAACCGGAAAATTCTTATCATCAGCAGCAGTCTGATTGAAAAGAACGGATCATCTTTCATTCGCACCAGCATTACCGATTACGGAATCGGCTTGTCGGAAGAATCCATAAAAGAAATTCTTTCACGCACCGACAGTGTTGAAGCTGCAAGGAATGGATACGGTATGGGTCTTCCAGTAAGTTTTGAACTGGCCCGTCTTTACAATGGAGATATCAGCATTGAGAGCCGCGAAGGCGAAGGCGCTGCCTTCCATTTAGATCTGCCCGTCGCTTGATTTTACATTAAATATTTGACAGCAATCCCTCTTGGTGATTAATTGGGATCATCTGTGGTGGTTTCAGCAAGGGAAGTTCGGTGCAAAGCCGACGCGGTCCCGCCGCCGTAAGCGTGTACGAAACCGGCATTATGCCACTGGGGAAACCCGGGAAGGCGCCGGAATTAGGATGATGCGCGAGCCGGAAGACCTGCTGCAACTGATCTTTTGGTTTTTTCTCTCCGTGGAGGGGGAATTGCCCTTAATGTGTTGCACATCAAATCCTCATAATATCAAGCTTTCGCCGCTTGGGTCTCAGATTATTGCGGCGTATTGCAAGTCAGGCGCAGAGCTTATCTAAGCTTCAGCGACCGAGGATTTTTCAGACACATAAAACGGCACTTTCTTCTTTTCGGATCGCATCAGGGAGGCGAGGAGAAAAGCGCAGGACTTTTATCTTCGAGGGAAAAGGGAGAAGGAAATGAAGAAGAGTATGTTTGTAAGAGTCGTTATGTTGCTGCTGGTTTCGCTTGCATTCACCGGAATGACGGCCTGCTCTTTTGAAGAAGACTCAGGCGGTGAAGGCGAAGGCGAGGGTGAAGGCGAGGGTGAAGGCGAAGGCGAGAGTGAAGGTGAGGGTGAGGGCGAAGGTGAATGCGAGGAAGATTCAGATTGCGATGATGAGCTTGGCTGCAACGGTGTAGAGACCTGCCTTGAGGGCCAGTGCGTTGAGGGAAAAGCGCTCGAATGCGAGAAATACGGTGATGGTTACTGCCTGGAAGCTGACGAAGATCACCCTGAAGCTTATTGTTTTTGCTTCATAGATTTTGAATATCTGATCAGCACAGGAGAAGATGTTGTCATAGATGAGAGTTCCTGTTACCCAAGGAACATTCTTGCCAACATGGACGATCTTGAACTGGACGAAGAATCCTATTGGAACGGCTCCGACGCTTCCGGTGGTTTCGAAAGTGGCAGTCTGCACTTTAACAACAACTACAATTCAGAGTATTCATCCTGGGACGGCTTCGCTTATTCGAATATGACGGATACCGAAACAGCAGGATACGGTAATCAATACAGCGCAATAAGCGCCGGAGAAATCAATCCCGAAGGAAATTACGCTGTTGTTTTCTACAGCACATGGGCTTCGAATCCTCCTCAGGTTGTATCTTTCAGCGAGGACGCAGAAATAAATCCGATTGTCGGCTTCTGGATCACAAACACTGCTTATGCCTACTATTCGATGCTCGAAGGCGATGACTACTCGAAGAAATTCGGCGGCGAAGACGGCACAGATCAGGATTGGTTTCTGCTTACAATTACCGGCATAAAGCTTGACGGAACGCCTACTGAAAAAAGCATGGAGTTTTATCTGGCTGATTTCCGCTCTGACAACAGTGAAGAAGATTACATCATAGACGAATGGACGCTTGTGAATGTAGCCGATGGACTGGAAGAAGATGTTATCGGCCTGCAATTTTCGCTGTCATCATCCGATAATGGAGAATATGGCATGAACACTCCGGCCTATTTCGCCGTAGATGCAATTATGACCTATATGGGAGAATGAAAGGCTGTGCAATGAAAGCCAGGCTGCTTTTAATCATTATCGCCCTTTCCTTCTGCCTGCAAAATTGCTTGCCGGAAAATGATTCGTCATCAGGTGTGGATTGCAAAGACGGGAATTGTACACCTGCCGATTCTGAAACAGACGGCGATATCGACGCGGAAGACTTACTATCGGAGCGAGGTCAGGAGGAAGAGATTTCTCCTGACCTCTGCGCTGCAAAGCTCTGCCCTTTGCCCGGACAATGTGAAAAAGAAATAATCTGCAATCCATCAAGCGGTGAATGTGAAATTGTTTTCAGCGATGAAGGCGATTCCTGTGATGACGGTATAGCCTGCAACGGCAAAGACACATGCGACGGCTCAGGCAATTGCACTGCAGGCTTACCGCCGCTGTGCAATGACAACAAAACGTGCACAGAACCAGAAGGTTTATGCGACTGCCTAAAGCCTTTCAGATGGAGCGGAGATAAATGTATCCCCATGAGCTGTAAGCTTGATGCAGATTGCGACGATGAACTGGCCTGCAATGGAGCAGAATTTTGTGGTATTGACGAACTGTGCAAGCTCGGCGAAGCTGTCGAATGTGATTCGACTCGCCAATGTTCAGAGCCGAATGGCGATTGCCTTTGTAGAGACGAATATTACGATAGCGAATCCGAATGTGTACTTAAACCGCCCTGCCCTTTACCGAATGCGCCTGTTATGGCAACTATACATCAGGGTGCGGAAATAGAATTCACTGCTCCACAAGATTACGAAATTCAAATGAGCGCCATAGATGGCAACTCATTCGCCCCTGAAGCCTGGAGCGACGAAAACGTTTACTCGTTCGACCGTAGCGGTGCAGTAAATATATATGCCCGCACGGTGTCCAATTACTGCATCAGTGAGCGCATTTTTTCGTTTCGCTATAATGTCGCCGAATCTTATCAGCCTGCCGCAGGACAGGATGGCTCGACTGCTATTCACATGAACAGCGAAGTCTTTAAAGCCTGGGCCAGTGATTATATGGAGCCAGTGGATTACGGCTCCGAATTAATTGATACATGGAAAACACCCGAAAAAGCACTTGGCCCGGCGAAAGGAACTACTTCTGATGTCGTTTCATTGGGACGCGGCGGAAGCATTACTTTGACATTTAATCGATCCATTAAGAACGGGCCATCTTACGATTTCGCAGTTTTCGAAAACGGATTCAATGACAAATATCTGGAACTGGCCTACGTCGAAGTCTCAAGCGATGGCGAACATTTCCTGCGTTTCGATTGCGCCTATCTTGGTACCGAAGCTGTAGGAGCCTTCGCATTCCACGACACTTCTCTTATAGGCGGGCTGGCAGGAAAGTATCGCGCAGGTTACGGAACACCATTTGATCTGGAGGAGCTGATAAACGAAAACGCGGCAGTCGATGGAGAAGTGGACATTAACGACATCCGCTTTGTGCGTATTGTTGATGTTGTAGGAGACGGTAACGCAGTTGATAGCTTCGGGAATCCGATATATGACCCTTACCCGACTGTCGAGTCAGCCGGTTTCGACCTTGATGCCATCGGCGTAATCAACAATTAGAACACAGACGATGACACCTCAAAGCCGCACAGTCCTGTTCACTCTATCAGCGGCATTGCTTATGTCTGCAATATTTCTATCCGGAGTTTTCCCGGTACAAGCCGAAACAACGGCTGATAATAACAAAGAATCCAAAGAAACCATAGATGAAGCCTCGCTTATGGAGGAAGTTCTGGTTAAAGAGAGTAAGCATTATCCCGAACTGCTCCATGATTCTGCTACTGCCGGCAGCGTTCTCCTGCGCGCCGATTTTGATGATGCTTCGACTACTCTGACAGAAACGCTGGATCGTCAGGCTGGAATCCGCACGACGAGAAGCGGCGGGACGGCGGCATTCAGCACGCTTAGTATTCGCGGATCGACGGCGGATCAGGTGCAGGTATTCATTGATGGAATTAATCTCAACAGCGCTGGCGGCGGACCGGTAGATATTTCACGAATTCCTTTAGGCAACATCTCACGCATCGAAATATACCGTGGCGCTGCACCGATCATTTTCGGTGGAAATTCCATTGGCGGCGTGCTTTCAATAAATACGCTTGAGGCCCAAGGGCGGGAGTTGCAGATTTCAGCAGGCGGCGGATCCTTTGGAGAACGACGAACGAGTCTGTATTTTTCCGAAGAACAGCCGCGCTGGAATCTGGCGCTGGGTCTGGATTACAGCGGACAGGAGGGTAGTTTTACATACACTAACGATAATGGCACACGCTTCGACAACAGCGACGACCGCACCATTTCCAGGAAAAATAACGACTATAATCAAATCAATCTGCTTTTTAAAAACAGATACAAACTGCCGAGTGCCTTATGTGATCTATCGCTGACAGTGCTTGACTGGTTTTTCTATCGTGAACAGGGCGTAGCCGGGCTGGGGCAGTTCGAAACACAGGAAGCGTCATCTCGAATTATCGATAATATGAGCGCATTAAAACTGGACGCTGTTGGTCTGGCTGAAGTTTTAGACTGGAGCCTGCTGGCCGCATTCCGTTACAGCAATACACAATTTGCTGACCCTCTGGAAGAAATCGGCCTGAGTGGCACGGGTGTTGAAGACAACTCGTATTCGCCTTCACTCAAATCATACTATAGCGCCGCCATCCGAGAATGGCTGAACTGGAACGGACAGCAATCCTACCGTTACGAACAGATAGCACCGTCTGAAAACAGTCTGGCTGCAGCACAGTCTGAAAGACATTTCGCTTCTTTCTCACAGGAGCCGGAATTCATAATTAAACGCGCCGATCTTAGAATTGTTCCATCAGCAACAGTCGAAAGCGTTTACAATCGACTCGACATAAATAACGCCGTTACAGGTACGGCCTCATCTTCGAATGTTGACGACCTGGCAATTTCGTACAGGCTGGCGCTTGTGAACGAAAGCATTCCTGATACGCGACTGCTTATAAATGGCGGAAGTACCGCGCGGTTTCCATCACTTTTCGAGTTGTTTGGCAATAACGGGAAAGTGCTGGGTAATCCTGATCTGAATAAGGAACAGGCCTACAACGCGGAGGCCGGAGCCATTTACGAAAGCAGTATGCTGCCCTACCCTTATCGCCTGCGGCTGGAACTGTTCGGATTCTTTTCTGAAGTGCATAATCTGATACAGTTTGTGCAGAGCGCCCAGAACATATCGATTGCCGAGAATGTCGATAGTGCCCGCATCTGGGGATTGGAAGGCGGTCTGCGCTCGGATCTTTTCGGCCATCTGCGCCTGGCGGCGAATTATACATATATGAATACGCGTAATACCGGCAACCTTGCAGCACGTGAAGGCAAAAGACTTCCGATGCGTCCGGCTTCACAATGGTATGCCAGAGCCGAAGCTTACTTCGTTCGCATAAGCGAATTCGATGAGATCAGCTTCTATGCGGAAACCGAATGGACTGCCGGTAATTTTCTCGACAATGCCAATCTGGTGGCCACAGGAAGTCGCTTCCACGTCAATTCGGGCTTTGCATTTGATCTGGGCGGGGTAAAGTTGAGCTTCGCCGCCAACAACCTGAGCGGAGAACAGACTGAAGACCTGACAGGATACCCACTGCCGGGACGCAGTTTTCATTTCGACATTACATGGAAGATATTATGATGCTGCGATATCTGTTCGACATATGGATGCTTCTGCTGCTGCTTTCGATATGCGGTTGCATAGATGATACCGATGGTACCGCAAATTACGGCGAGCCTTTTGAAGCGCAAGGCATTGCGATTATTGGCAGCGACTATCTTTCCACATCGGTTTCGATAATTGACCGCGAGACGAAATCTCTGTTCCGCGAAGGCGTCATTCATTCCGGATCTGCGGCACCCGGACTTTCCATCGCACTGTCGGGTGATGTCGTTTTCCCGCTGACGCCTGACGGTTATGGAAATATAGTATTAATAGATCGCTATCCTAACAGCATTATCAATTTTCTGGATGCGGATGGCATTACACTTAAAAAGCAACTTTCGGTTTCCACCGGATTCGCTTCCAATCCTCACGATTATCTTAGGCTGAACGAGAACAAGGCTTATGTTACTCGCTACGAGAAGAACCCCACACAGGGTGGGGAAAAGTTTGATGACGGAGACGATATTCTCATTATAGATCCGGGTACCTATGCAATAAACGGACGTATAGAACTGGATAGTGTAATCGAAATCGATGATGATAAAACTCTCAATATCAGACCTGACAGAATGCTGGAAGCCGCTGGTTTTGTCTGGGTTACATGCGACTATTTAAGCGGCGATTTCAATCAGGCTGGAAGCGGCCTGTTGCTGGCTATAGATCCTGAAACCGATCAGATTATTAAGAGTATCGAAATTCCTGAAATGTCCAATTGTGCCGGGCTGGCATACAGTGCAGATAACAATTCTCTCTATGTTTCCTGCACTGGTCTGTTCAGTTCTGGCACAAAGCTGCAACTTGAACGTTCTGGCATCGTTGCGATAGATCTATCTGACGACGAAACACCTTACAAAATTATCGCACGCGCAAACAATGAACAGGAGCGTCCTTACGGATTCGAACTTGCACTGCTGCCTGACGGTAATCTCCTGGCGATAAGATTCGGAAATATTGAAAAGGAACTCAACGACAATCTTATCAAACTAAATCCTCATAACGCCTCGCAGAATGTGGTGCATACAGCCTCAACGCCATTCGGACTGGGTGGATTCCTTTATGATGAAATCACTGCCACTCTGTATGTAGGAGATACCGACCCTAACGAGCCATTGATTTACCTGTATGAATATGCCTCAGGCAAATTTATCAGGAGCGGTACGTTCTCTGCTCATCCAGACAGCGGCCTGCCTCCCAGGCATATCGCATTTTTCTGACGCTTCAGTGAAAGCGCCACTTGAGCTTGCTGAAAAGAACTGTTAACATGCCTCTAACATTATTTCTGGAGGTGTATTCATGCGAGTTTTCACTACTGGAGTTTTCCGTATTCTGATTGTAATTCTCCTGCTGTCTCAGAGTGTCTATGCCGATCCGATTTTCCCGGCGGGGAAATATGCGGATCTCGACGAGATGATGTCGCGGCACGAACGTCAGTTCTATAACATCAATGCCCTGCCCTTCGGCCTGGCGCTGGATGCTTATCCTGTTGATGATGCCGCCCGTGCTATAGTTGAGCAGTTCCTAGAGCAGAGCGCATCCGAAGATTTCGAAGCCGTCACCGGCAGCCATCCTTACGAGATCATCAACAGATATGATGAATATGGTGACCTGGGCTTTTTCGGCGGTATCGCACTGGTAGGCACCGCCTTTAAATATATGACGCTGAAACGCGAAGGAGCAGACGAAGCTGATCTTACACTGGCTCGTGAGCGCCTTTTAAGAGCGGCTGATTCGTGGCATATTTTCTATCAGATCACTGGTGGTAACGGCCTGGTAGCGCGCGGCATCTGCCGCCATGTCTCGGATGAAGGCGAACCGGCCTATCCCGATCCAAAGAGCGAGTTCGACATCAAGCCGCTCTTCGATGAGAACGGCGATCCATTCCCGGAAGACAAAGACAATGGCACATGGCGCGACGACAATTCGAATGGCGTCCTGCCTGAAGACGAATGGATATGGGTTGATTCGTGCTCAAAAGACCAGCTTGTAGGTCAGGCCTATGCAATGGTGGCCTTGTATGAAGCTATGAATGGCGATCCAGATATTGACCAGTCTTTAGTAGAACGAATCCAGGAAGATGCCCGTGGCGTAGCCAACATGCTTATGGAGGAGCGCGACATCACGCAGTACGACCTGATGATCGGTGAAGGCATGTACGATCTTATAATAATGGATGCCGATACACGCCCGACATACCATCACGATCTTAATCCATATTCCATCGAGAAAGTTTACCTGGCCAAGGACTCGGAAAAGTTCAACCTTTTCAATCTTATTATGAGCACCGGCATTACAAAGGCTCTCTTCCACATCACTGGCGACGTGGACATTGAAGAATATCATTATAAAGAGCTTCTAGCCGTTCGCGATTTTTTAGGCAAGATCGAACACTCGCTGGATGAAGACACGACTGCATTTGATTATATTTATATGGGTAACAAGACCAACTTTGACGACCCTGACATGACCGCAGTAGCGCTCTGGCTGGCAATCTACCTTGAGAAGGATCCTGAAATTCTCAATGTGTTGCATGGCTTTCTGGAAAATGGCTGGTGGAATCGCACCGACGAAATTCATACCGCCAAATTGTGTAAGCAGCCGCTCTGGCATTCCATTTATATGACCCTCACGAATACAGGCGTCACCGAAGAGCTAGCAGATGAAAATGCCGCTCTGCTGTCAGCATTCAGTCTCGGTCCTTATTGGAATACATATGTAGAGAACTGCGACGCAGCGGAAATAGAAGCCGGACAGTGCACCGCCATCGATGGAACCACTATTCTAACCATCACTAATTGTGAGAACGCAGCCCAAGGTAACTGCATGGCCTCGGAAGCTCTTGATCCGTCCATCCGACCGCCTTCAAACTTTAATGCCCGCTCCAATCCTTTCAACGTCAATGGCGGCGGCGGCAACTGCCTGAACCCAGGCGGCGACCTTATGGCAGCTTACTGGATGGCGCGTTACATGACGGCTAATGCTGCTGGAACGTCTAATGTATCCCCCAATGCCCGCGATCATATGCCTGTCGGCGGCTGGCCTGATAATCCGGACGGTGACGCCGAGGATGAAATCGATGGCGATGCCGAAAATTTGATAGATGGCGATGAAACACCCGCCGATGAAGATAATGCGGTGGACGGTGATGAAATCTCAAGCGATGGTGATTTGCCGGATTCCGATGGAGACGAAAGCACTGCTGACGGAGATTCTAATACTGATGACAGCAAAGATGGCGGCGGCTGCAATTCGTCTTCTATGCCTTCATTCGGCATTTTATTCGTGCTGCTGACCGCACTTGCATTCAGAAGACGAAACATTTACAGCTAAAACAAACTTTTCTCATTACACAAAAAACCGGAGGTGCCATCACCTCCGGTTTTTTTTATTTCAGCGCCACATCATCCAGGGCGGATTGCCGTTCAGATAAAGTTGTTCCAGAGTACGCTTGTCACGCAGAGTATCCATGCACTGCCAGAATCCGTCATGACGGTATGCTCCGAGTTGATTGTCGCGAGCCAGACGCTCAAGAGCTATCTTTTCGAAGTTTGTGTTGTCATTTTCGATATAGTCGAAAACGCGCGAGTTCATTACCATAAAGCCACCGTTTATCCAGCCTTCTCCCAACTGCGGCTTCTCGGCAAATGTTCGCACCATATCGCCCTGAATTTCGATATCACCGAAACGGGCAGGTGGTCTGACTGCGCTTATAGTGGCGAGCTTGCCGTGTTTATGGTGAAATTCCTCAAGTGCGCGGAGATCAATTGAACTGACGCCATCACCGTATGTAAGCATGAAACTCTCGCCTTCAAGGTATGGTTTCAGTCTAAGAATGCGCCCACCGGTGTTGGTATCAATACCGGTCTCAATACAATGCACGGTCCAGTCTTCAACATGCTCATCGTGGTGGACAACTTTTCCGTTGGCCAGATTAATACTGAGACTTCCAGACAGCGACATGTAATCGATAAAGAAACGCTTTATGTATTCAGATTTGTAGCCCAGGCACAGATAAAATTCACGATGCCCGTAATGAGCGAAGTGTTTCATTATATGCCACAGAATAGGCATTCCACCGATCTCGACCATTGGCTTGGGTCGAACTTCAGTTTCTTCGGTAAGGCGCGTTCCATATCCGCCTGCTAAAATTACGACCTTCATTCTCGCCTCCTTCAAAATTCAGGACGAAATTGTTCAGCGTGACAAAGGCTCAACATATATATGCTGCGGTGCCTGACCGCTGTTATATATTTCCCACATTTTCTCATATGCAGCCTCAAGATGTTTTATGTAACGCTGGCGATTGAATATCGGCAACTGTTCACGGTTTTCAAGCAGGTACCGTTTCATCGTCTCAACTTCATTTCTATTGTTCGCCAGATATACCGCCCGAGCAATGTAATCAGCTACACTATGAACCACATTCTGCGGCAGATTGCAGGCACTCACGTTGCAAGCTCCGGTGCGTCCATGCGGAGTATTTCCAGCCATAGTCAACGAAGGCAGTCCGGCCCAGGCGCACATGAAACTCGCCGTACCAGCCGACAGATTAAAAGTATCCAGCCAAAGATCTGCCAGACGCATGGGCCAGTCGGCACTCATCATTTTAAATTGGCTGAATATTATGCGTTCTGGATCCACTTCATTTACTTCGGCCCCACTTTTTATAACCTTCACCATCTGAGGCTCAAGCGCCTTCAGCCATAACACGCTATTTGGAGCACTGTGCAGAATCTTCATCCACGCATTGAATACATTTCTGTCTATGCGATAAGCTCGGGGAAAGCTGGCAAACACAAATGCATCTTCCGGAAGTCCATATTCTGCTCGTGTAGGACATTTATTCGGAATATTGAATCCACCTGCAGCGAAAAGCGTTTCAGGCAGATACGCGATTTTTTCGGTGAAGTATTTCTGCATCCCGGTCGGAACACAGATTTCGTTACTTATGTAATACTGGATGAAATCCGCGCCCATTGTTCCGGGATAACCAATAGCGTGACACTGAATCGGCGCCGGACGCAAGGCGGCTATCTGCGGACGCGAAAACGCAGTATGCCCGACCAGATCTATCAGTATGTTTATGCCGTCGGTGTTGATTTTAGCGGCGGCGTCTGCATGTGAAAGACGTGAAAGATTTTCGAAATGATCGCAGCTTTTTTCGATAATGCTGGTGTACTCATCGAATTTGTTGCGCAGCAGATATCCATAAATTTCAAATTTACTGCGGTCATGCAGTCGGAAGATGTCGTTAAGCAGAAAACCCACGGCGTGTGACGAAAAATCCGGCGAAAGATAGCCGATTTTCAATCTGCCATCTGTTGGTGCCTGATATTTGAATGAAACTCGTGGAGAGTAAAACAATAATTTTTTACAATGGCTCTCGGCGGTAAGTTTAATGATATCCGGTGGAACAGAGGAGCACATGGCGGTAAAGGGATCACATTTGCCAAGATTTACCGACCCCTGTTGCTCTATGGCGAGTTCGCTAAAACGCAGTCTGGCTTCGTCCAGCGAGTCCCAGTCGAGCATTTCCGAATATGTCTCGGCCAGTTTCTGCACTGTAAGTGCCTGGTTATCAGGATTACCCAATGACCGTTTCAGATAATCTACGGCTTTGCTCCAGCGTGCCTGTTTGATATAAATAACGCCCAGCGCGAAAAGCGCCCGGTTGTTATTCGGGTCCATTTCCAACGTTTTCTCATACAGAGCAATGGCTTGATTGGGACGGTCTAGTCCAAGAAAAGATTCTGCCATGTTCAGGTATGTATTAACTTCGTTTGGACGAAGTTTTATTGCAGCCTCGCTTTGATTTATGGCCTCAGCATAAAAGCCCTGCTCACCTAAAACCAACGCCAGGCTATGGCGGGCATCATAATGATTGGGATTTATCCTGACTGCTTCCCGGAAATGCAGAAGCGCTTCATTAATCAGTCCAATAGCATGACAGGACACGCCCAGATTGTAATGAGCCATGCCGTATTCGGGATTAAGCTCCACGGCCTTGCAATGCTGCACTGCTGCGATGTCGGGCCGGTTGATGTTTTTATATACTACGCCAAGGTTGTCGTAATATTGAGCCTGACGTGGATTAATGGAAATGGCTTTAGAAATAAGTTTGACGGCTTCTTCAGCTCGCCCCGATTGCGAACTGATTACGCCCAGCAGATGCAGTGCTTCAGCGTTTTGCGCATCTTTCTCAAGAATGGCGCGGTAAATCTTCTCTGCCTCGCCCAGGTTTCCGGCTCTGTGCAACTCTATGCCGACTTTTATATCGACTGCACTCGTTTTGACTTGGGCCGTTTCGCCATGCGCTTGTTTAAGGCTTTTTTTTCCGACTCTGAATTTAGCGGACATGTCAGTCCTTTTTTGCCAGCGCAGTCAGTTCGAGACGCAGCTTCTCTGCCACAAATTCTATTTCATTCTTTCCCAGACAAAGCGCACTGGGCAGATTCAAACCATATGGTGAAAGCCCGTAAGAGTTTACATTTTCGTGCGCTGCACGTGCGATATCCAGGTTTTTACGATAAGCCGGAAGTGAGCTTAACGGATAGAAGAACGGACGCGTATCGATTTTATGAGCCGATAGCGCTTTCATCAGCGTTTCCTTCTGAATACCCAGAGCCGGGTCAAGCAGAATTGAAATCATCCAGTAAGTATTTAGTGTTCCAGGCTTCTCGACGTTAAGGCTGATACCTTTAATCCCTGCCAGTGCTTCTGCATACCAGGCGAACATCTCGCGTTTGCGAGCTATGAGCTCGCCCAGGCGCTCTAATTGCGCCAGTCCAAGCGCAGCCTGCATGGATGACATCTTGTATTTATGCGCGACTTCGTCGTTGTAAAACATCTTCGGGCCTGATGAACGACCGTGATCACGCAGGAACAGACATTTGCGGTATATTTCTTCGTCATCGGTAAGCAGCATGCCGCCTTCACCACAGGTAAGCGTCTTGCTGCCGTGAAAGCTGAAAACGCTGATGTCTCCGATGGAACCAGCCTTATGGCCGTTGTATTCTCCGCCGGCGGCTTGTGCGGCATCTTCGATAAGCTTTAAACCATGGCGACGACAGATCTTCTGCAATCTGTCGTAATCAGGCATGTTGCCATACAGATCAACCGCTATTATTGCAGTGGTTTTCGGACCTACCAGCTTTTCGACTGATTGCGCGGAAATACACCAGGTGTCAGCTTCCATATCGGCAAATACAGGCAGTGCACCAACATAGCTTACAGGAGCTGCACTGGCAATCCACGTAATGTCAGGTACAATGACTTCTTCGTCTTTTGACACGCCTGTAGCCATCAATGCCAGATGGATGGCCGACGTGCATGAAGGCAGTGCAATTGCAAAACGTCTGCCGACATATTCGGCGAACCCACGTTCGAAGCGTTCGTGGTACATGTTGGCTTTGCCATACCAGGCATTTTCGACTGCGTCTTTTACGTAATCGATTTCCTTTTGAGTTATCCACGGTCCGGCAACCGGTATGCGTTCCATGTTTTTCACTCCTTGATGCATTTCATGTAGCCACCCGGAGCGACAGTAATGAGCAGTTTGTCTTCCATCTCCCGATCAAGCTCAAAGCGGTCGCATGTTTTAAGATATTCCTGCAGAGCCGTATACGGATTATTTCCGCGCCCCCATGGACGATCAGGGAAATATCCATCAGGCAGAAATTCAATGATGGTATCGAATACCAGCAGATAGCAACCAGCAGTTACCATTGGTGCGTAGAGCTGCAGTTCTTTAAGTACATGCTCATGTGTATGCATGGAATCCAGCACGACCATGACTCGCTTATGCCCTGAGGCGATTTCTTTTACCTTCGCAGCGATACCTTCGTCTACTGAAGAGCCTTCAAGCATGTTAATGCGCCGAAATAACGGATGCGCTTCAATCGCGGTACGATTATGTTCACGGATATCAATATCTATTCCAATGACACGACCCTCAACACCCATCATTTCGAGCAATGAAGCCCATAATATCAGCGAACCACCGCGAGCTATGCCTGTTTCAATGATAAGATCCGGCCTGGTATTCCAGACGATTTCCTGTGAGGCGATTATGTCCTGTGGGAATTGAATTATGGGACGACCCAGCCAGTTGAAATGATAGCTGTAATTCTTGCGCGAAACATCCTTCAGCCAGTCAAGAGCCCTTTGACGCAATTCCTTATCCCGGCCAAGCTCGGCGATACTTTTTTTCTTGTCCTCTTCGAAATGCATGGAATAAACCGCCTTCGTTTATTTGAGTTTCATAACGGCCATACGAATGGGGCAGAATCTACCAGACACAGGCAATTTGACAGCCAACTGGTGAATTTCGTGCCGATAGTCCGGTTCGATACCCTGCATTTTACACATGCCGGAATAAATCACGCGCGTGGCAAAATAGTAGGAGCTGGCAAATTCGTGAATGCGCACATCCTCGAAATATTTCCGACATACCGCCATAAACTCATCTTCGTTGAAAAATATGTTGTGCCAGCGCACAGGAATTTCAGGTAAATCAAGAGCCGCGCGAGCTTCGTTAAGTTCTCGCTGACCTTCCATGAAATTCTCAATAGCGATAAAGTGACCGCCCTTTTTCAGATGCTTCGACAGAGCGCCGATGGCTTCGGCCTGAACATCGAACGAGGCCAGGTTTATCAGGCATCTGTCGCTCATAATGCAATCGAAATGTCGCTCCTCGATGGATAATTCAAGCCGCGTGACATCGCCTGTCATAAAAGATACTCGACCCTGCATATGCTCCTTCGCACCCAGCAAGGCATTTGCTGAATCAATCATGGCATCGGAATAATCGACGCCTGTGAAGCGCAAATTCTGAAAATATTCGGCGATAATAAGCAACGTATAGCCATTGCCGCAACCCACATCTAAAACTTCGGAACCGTCCGGCAGATGAAGGGCTGCTATCTGATCGATCAGTGTGTGGGCTTCGAGTTCGCGCAGATAAACATCGTTTGTGGTCGCATCAGGGTTTCCGGCGAATTCCTTCGCGCGTTCCTCCCAATACTGCTTAACCTTTTCGGTATCCAGGTGTTTTTTTGTCTCAGTGCTCATTATGCTCTTCCATGTAATCAGAGTAATTTGCATCCCGTTCCGATATGTTTGTGACTGCATGCGGCCACTTTATTGCGAAAGCCGGATCGTTGTATCTCACACCTCGTGCAGCGGTCGGCACATAGACTTCCGATATCTGGTAAAATACTTCACTGGAGTCTTCAAGCGTCTGAAATCCATGAGCCACATGCTTCGGGATATAAAGCATCAGACCGTTTTCAGCGCTCAATTCAAAAGCCAGCCAGCGTCCGTATGAAACCGAATCCCGGCGCAGATCAAGTATGACATCGTAAATACGACCTCTGGTACAGCGCACAAGCTTGACCTCACCATAGGGTTCGGCCTGATAATGCATACCGCGCAGTGTGCCTTTTATCTTGTTGAAGGAAACACTGCACTGTAAAAGACGCGTTTCTAAATTACGAACTGTCCATTCATTCTTACACCAGGTGCGGGCGAAATATCCGCGCTCGTCTTCGATCCTCTCTGGTTTTACAATAAAAGCGCCTTTGATTTCGGTTTCTTCAAATAATGACATTAATTGCTCTTATAATATTGTCGGTTCAGGAATCGGAATAATGAATTTTCCACCGCGCCGGCGGTACTCTTTCTGCTGTTTCATTATTTCTTCTGCGAAGTTCCAGGTGAACAGGAGCACATAATCCGGCATTTTTTCAAGCAAGGCATCGGTGTTGAGCACCGGAATATGTTTGCCCGGCATATAAAGACCCTGCTTGTGCGGACTGCGATCAACTACAAAATCGATCAGATCACACCCTATGCCAAAATAATTGATAAGTGTACTGCCCTTGGCAGCGGCGCCATATGCCGCAATACGCTTACCCTTTGACTTAAGATCATGGAGCAGCCAGCACAGATCCTTCTTAAGGTTTTCGACCTTTTCAGCAAAATCTTTATATGTTTCTTTCTTATCAACACCCCAATCGCTCTCTTCCGCCAGCAGTCGGGAAGCTCTTTCACTTCGTTTGACGTATCCAGCATGACAGACGTGAATTCTCATGGATCCGCCATGGATGGGAATTTTCTCTGCATCAAATATCAGCAGGCTATGACGGGCAAAGAGCCTGTCGAGTGCTGTCAGCGAATAATAAAAGAGGTGCTCATGGTAAATAGTATCGAATTCACAATGGTCGAGCAGATTTTTCAGGTAAGGCGATTCAAGATAAGCAACGCCATCCGGCTTGAGAATGGTCTTTATGCCTTCTACAAAGCCATTGATATCTGGAACATGCGCAAAAACATTGTTGGCATGAAGCACGTCACAGCGTGAATTTTTACGAACATATCCGGCGGCGAAATCAGAGCCGAAAAATTCTACCAGAGTAGGAATGCCCTTAACTTCAATAGCATGCTGGGCAACGTTCTCTGCCGGTTCTATTCCAAGAACACCAATGCCTTTATTTTTATAGAACTGCAGCAGATAGCCGTCGTTGCTGGCGACTTCAATAACAAGGCTGTCGGAATCAAGCTTCCTCTCTAAAATAACGCGCTCGGCAAGCGTCTGTGAGTGCATAAGCATTGTATCGGAAAAAGAAGAGAAATATTTATATTCCTTGAACATTTTTTCCGGTGATACGCTTTCGCCGATCTGCACCAGACTGCACGACGGACAGAAGAACAGCTCAAGCGGAAAGCTGTCTTCCGGCTTGCCGAGATCTTCTTTCTCTATGAGCGAATTGGCCAGCGGAGTTTTACCAAGATCAAGTAACAAAACCAGCTTTTTGTCACCACATGAACGACATGTCATGAATGCCCCCTCCCCCTTAACCGTTCCGGTCTTCCTACTTAAAGAATTCCCTATACCAATCAACAGTATTCTCAATACCTTCGGCCATTGTAAAAACAGGCTTCCAGTTAAGCATCTTATGCGCTTTCTCTGAGCTTAAATATTGTGCTGGAATTTCCTTCGTTACCTGATTGAGTATCTGTAATTCGAGATTCGAGCCCATTACATCGAGAATCATTCCAGCTATTTCTATTACAGTCAGTGGCGTTTCGGTCGAGAAATTGAATGCCTCCCCGATAAGATTTCTGTCCATACCTAGTTTTTCGGCCAGCGTCATGTAAGCCAGCGCACCATCCTCTATGTAGAAGTAATCGCGGACGAACTTGCCATCCGAACGGATGACAGGCTTTTCGCCGCGTATAACGGAGCGGATGGTTCCCGGAACAATACGATTCCAGTTAAGGTCGCCGCCGCCGTAAAAATTACCACAACGAGTGACCGCCACAGGCAGTTCGTAAGTTTTCGCATAGCTTCTGACGAGAATGTCCACACATGATTTAGAAGCGTCATATGGAAATACACCCAACAAAGGAGCATCTTCCGTATAAGGGAGCTTGCTTTGCTCACCATAGGTTTTGTCTGATGAAGCCACAATTATCTGTTTTACTTTGGGACTGCGGCGGCAGGCTTCCAGCAAGG
>Ga0172375_10001989_pt1 | contig 32420 bp, 90 predicted proteins | sample LakKiv1m_FD_114537 | JGI IMG/M metagenome (GOLD analysis project Ga0172375, IMG submission 114537) | Freshwater microbial communities from Kabuno Bay, South-Kivu, Congo - kab_092012_11.1m | ecosystem: Environmental > Aquatic > Freshwater > Lake | place: Democratic Republic of the Congo... | reverse complement strand
GTGTCAGAAATTTTGGGCATAAAAAAATACTTAAAAGAGATTCCTGCAAGTATGTCGGGAGAAATAAAAGGTAATTTCCCCTCTTATGTACCGAAAACAGATGAAATATTAGTAGAATCTGTAGTAGGCGTGTTAGATGAAATAAAGAATTTGGAAGTATATATAACCATTAAGTGCGATGGGACTTCTGCTATTTATTCTAACTTAAATGGAGAAATAGATGTATGTTCTCGCAATTGGTCTATGAAAAAGCCAGAAGATATCAAATCAAACGTATATTGGGAAATGGAAAACAAGTATAATATTATAGAAAAACTTAAAAGTGCTGGTAATTATGCTATTTCTGGAGAGATAGTTGGACAAGGAATACAAAAGAATCGTTTACAAATTGAAGGGCATGATTTGTATGTATTTCAAGTATATGATATTGAAAAGGCTAAATATTTAGATTATGCAGATATGATGAGTTTTTGTGCTAAGTATGAATTAAAAACTGTTCCTTTGCTAAAAACGTGTATATTTAATTTTACGATAGATGAATTGAAAGAAATGGCAAAAGGTAATTATGAATGTGGCAATAAGCGTGAAGGAATTGTAATTAGACCCGTACATGAGACATATTCAAAAGTATTAGATGAATATTCAAATAGGGGCAGAATGAGTTTTAAGGTAATGAATGCGGAATATCTACTTGAGGAAGATTAAAATGCGAGATATAATTGATAGAAAAACGATAACTAAAAAAGCATTAAAATATTTGCCCGTTGATAATGAATGTGAGCATTTAAACATAATAAGTGTTAGAGAAAATAAATATAAAAATTATGACATAGAAACTGGTAATGGATTTATAATTACTCCTAAAATGAAGTTTGTTCCAAAAGTCGGTATGACCATTGATTTATATGGGAAGGGTTTTGGATATACTGTTAGAGGCATGGTGATAGATGGAAAAGTTATTTATTATCGCACAGAAGAAGAGGCAGAAAAAGATCATGTTGTCTATTGTGCAGAACAAGATAAATTGAAGAAAGAAAAATTTGCTAAATCTAAAAAAGCTATGGATAAAAGATTTGATGCATTACCAGTAGAATTTCAAGAGCGCATTAGTGTTTTTAGACGTAATAATCCTGATTTTAGATGGGAATATGAAGGCTATGAGATGTTTGCAACTGAAGAGGCAATAAAAATAGCTAATACATTAAAAACAGGCGAGAATATAAAGCGTTGGAAAGAATTGCCCTATGAAGATCAAATCAAAGAGGTTGCAATAAGTGATGGGCATAGTGGTAATACTTTTGGATATGCTTGTACTTTGGCTTATTATTATGTTGAGAACAAAGAGATGTTGAAGCATTGTCATGGTGCAATGTGTGTATTAGTAGGATGTAAGGATTATGGTTGTTCTAATATAGAGAAATAATATGAAATTTATGATTCGTAGAACCTCTTGTTATAATAAAAAAACCTTGTGACGAGGCATTTGAAATGGAATATGCGCATCTAGATCAAAGAAATTTTAAATCAGAAAAAGAATATGATGAGCATAAGTTTTCTAGATTTTGGAAAGAAGATGGATGTGATCACGGTGTAAATGAAACTGGTATTTTCAGATATTTTAAATACAAGGGCTGGTTTGTAGAAATAGAAAATCTAAAGCAACTACTGGAGTTTTCAGAGAAATATGGAAGACTTGTGGTAGATTCTGAATCGGATTATAAAGATTATGGTCATATAGAAATTTACGATGATTATAGGGAATAATATGAGAAAATGTATAACTCCAAAACCCTGTCCTTTTTGTGGCGGTAAGAAGGTGAGTGATTTTTATCAGGGAGTAAATTATTTTAGTGCTATATGTGATAAGTGTGGTGCGGAAAGTGGAATGGTTTTTTGTGATTCTAAATTGACGCATTCTCAAAAAAGAAATAGAATTATAAAGAAATGGAATATAAGACATGAAATCACTAGTTGAAACGGCTGAAGAAATTGCAACAAAAGCACATGAAGGACAGATTAGAAAATTTGGTCCCGATAAAGGAAAGCCATATATAATTCATCCCAAAAGAGTTGCTGAAAAATTTGTAAATCATATTTCTCCTAATTCTCCTAATAATGAAGAATTAATGGCAGTTGCTTTATTGCATGATGTGTTGGAAGATACCGATATAACAAAAGAAGAATTGAAAAATTTAGGTATTCCAGAAAATGTTATTGAGCAAGTAGACATATTAACGAAAAGAGAAGGTGAAATATATTTGGATTTTATATTGAGAATAAAAGAATCGGGCGATAAGTGTTTTAATAGTTATGCTATGATAGTGAAGAAAGAAGATATTCTGGATAATATGTTGAGCTTGCCAGAAGGAAGCTTAAAAGATAAATATAGATTGGCGTATTATATATTGGATCATTAGGAGATAACATGAAAAGATATGTAGTCCAATGTATCAAATCCAACCGCAATAAATTCGGCTTTGGCTATTTCCACAAAAAAGGACAATACGTATCCTATAGCGGTAAAGCAGTAAAAAATATCAATTTTGCCTACGTTTATGACACTGAACAAGATAGCGATAACTCCTGCTCCCTAGATGAACAAGATACCTGTGAATGGAAAGAATACTACAAATACGTCAACATTAAACTTTTGCCAATTAAGGGTGAATTGTAAAGAGGAGAACACATGGAACAAACAAAATCAGAAATATGGAAATGCAAATATTGTCGTTGGTGGGAAATGATAGGAGCTAGCGAATATAAAGCAGGATTTTTAAAGGGAAATTGCCGCAAAAATTGCCCTATTAGTAATTATGATTGGCCAAAAACGCTTGAGAATGATTTTTGTGGGCAATGGGAAGAAGTATTGCCGAAAAATAAGAAATAACTATTGTGCAAATAACAAGTACAAAAAACATTCTTTATAAATTAACTTTCAGAAATAAATATGATTTATTAGCGAATAATCTTTCTAGAAACATCTTTAATTTAATAAAAGCCAAAAACGATTCTTTTAATACTGTTTTTGTATCTTCTGGATTTATTATAGAACTAAATGTTGTTTCTGGTGTTAAAATTAAATTAAAGAATAATACTTTTCAAATAGATGCCGCATTTTTCTATCCCGAAAGCACTACTGAAAAAATACCCAAAATAAAGATAAATATAGTGATTAATGTCAACTTTTCACCTGTTGATTATCAAAAATTTAATTACGATTTATATGAAAAGGTACGGCATGAATATGAGCATTATGACAAATATACTGTGGGTTTTCGTCTAGATAATGAATATATAAATACTGCGTGGTCATTAAAAAGAAAACAGTTAGATATTAAAAGAATAGAATTAATAAAAAACCATATATTAAGTACGACGGAATTAGATGCCTATGCTAGAAGTATTGTTTATATTGCCAAAAAAAGAAAAGTGGATTATAAACAGGTAATTGACGAGATTATTAATAAGCTTTTTTATCACAATAATAGAGAGAAAGAAATAGAATTAAAAAAGATTCCCGATGTTATATGGAATGAAATGCAAATTAAAGAGAAATTAGAAGGGCGTATAAACGAGATTTTCCAGCAATTTCACGAGACATTTTTGACCTGAATTATCTGTAGTACCTTAATAATATCCTTCTAAAAATTCTTCTTGCAAGTCTTCAAGTTTCTGCTAGTATAGTGGCGTACATGAGAGAACTAAACGAAACAAATAAAGGAGAATAAACATGTGGCTCATAGGTGCAATTTCAAATAAAGAACTTGTACAAATTAAAAAGCAAGGTTGGCAAATTGATAGGGTAATAAAACCTAATGAGTGGAATAAGTTTATTGCCCCTAAGTGTAAAAGTAAAGCCGAACCAGATTCAGAAAAATTGGTTGCAGTTTATGTAGATAATAACATTTCTGAAATGCTTTTGAAAATGCCGATGAAGAAAAATTAGAGATAATGAAAGAGCAAACAGTAACAGATAGTGATAATTGGGAACATGACGGAGATCATTGGATGAAATTGTTTTATGTATCTCCTGAAATAGCTGGTCGTTCTAAAGATGAAGAGCCAGATATTGCAATGCTGTTTCATGTCATTTTTGAAGAAAATTCTGCTAAAATTAAAGAAACCTATAGTGATTTAGCATAAGGAGTAAATATGAAAAGCAAATTGTATGAGAAGTCTTTGGGAACATTTAATATAGAAACCAGTAAAGTTTTGGTTACAGATCCTTGTTATAAAAAAGATGAATGGTGTAATCATACTGTAAAAAATGTTAAAACGGGTAAATGGCGAGCTAAAATATATGGAAGAGATTGTGGTAGTTGGGGGCATAGGGTTGCATTTTTGGTTGCGGGAGTAAAAGATGAAGTATTACCACCACTAGAAAGTTATAAATGGCACTTAGTTTCTAAAAATATCGGCGTGGATAGCGGCCAGATAGGATTTTATGATAAAAACCACTATAAAGACGACAATGTTGTAAAAAATCTAAAAAGAAAGCATAATGAAATAATTTGCGAAAATGAGCCTTGGTATTCTTTTAATTGTGATAGAACACTAAGCAAAGATAGAGCCGGTATAATTCCTTTTGGTTGTGTTTCTTCAAGTGGTTATGGTGATGGTGTTTATAGTTGTTGGACACTAGAAAAGAATGATAAAGTAATTGGTATAGCGGTTAATTTTCAAATAACAGGAGATAAATGAAATTACTTAAACTACTTAATCCGTTTATTTGGATAATTAATTGTTTTTGTTACTTTAGTCATTTAGAAACACAAAAATTTAACAAGACAGGATATGATTCCTATGACTTTGGTAAGGATTTAAAATGCTTCTAATAAAAAGGATAAATAATGAAATCACCAATAAAATCAACAAATTTTCTAACAGTATTTCTTTGGCTTAAATTTAAAGAAATAATGAGGGTGTTGGGACTTTTTGTTGCTATCATTTTAATAGCATGTTTTTTATATGGGTTTTGTTTCCTTATAAATCATTTTAAAGAATATATTGCATTATTTTTATTTTTAGACTATCTTTTTATAGGCGTCTCATTAGCAGTTGGGGGAATAATTCTAGCCTTGATGATATATTATGGCATTAGTTTTTGGATAAAATCAAATATTAAAAATGCACGAGAAATAGTTAGACAAAACAAAGAAGAACAGGAGAAAATAAATGACTGATTCGATAGCACATAAAATAGCAACAATATGCGAATATCTATATACCAATACTGCCTCTAAGAAACATGGTGGATATTTGATATATTCGGACGATAAAATTAAATTAGATTTAGATACTTATGTTCCTAATACTACTGCCATTGTAATATTGCCTAAAGGAGAAACCGAACATGTATTTACTGCCTCATATACCGGATATATTCAAACTTATCATGGAGGTAAATGGGAAGATTATCTAAACGAGCTATATGAGAAAGCCTTGATAGTTAAAGAACAACGCGATGAAGAAAAAGAACTGAAAAAAATTGCCGAAGAAAATAAAAGAAACGCTCATGCAAGTGAAATGGCAGATAAGGTGTTTGAAAAATAATTGATATAATAGAAAGGGATTAATATGGAAATTATTAAAAGGGGCATAATTCCAAAAGAGAAACTATATATTGGTGAATGCGACAATTGCGATACTAAATTTAGATTCAAACGCAAAGAAGCAAAAAGTGAGGAAGATGACCGTGATGGATGTTTTTTAAAAATCAAATGTCCTGTATGCAAAGAAATGACGTATGTGAAATATTAATGATTAAAATTCTTCCAGCTAATTTGCATGATATTGATAGTATTATTGAACTGCATAAAGAATCACTATCAATATATCCTTGGAGTTATGATAGAAATTATATTAGAAATGCAATTGAATATGGTAATTTCTATGTAATTAAAGATGACAAGATACTAATAGGGGCGATTAAGGTTCGTCTTTATGCTTCTGTATTACTAATTTCGAATATAGCTATAAAGAAAGATTATAGAAATAAAGGTTATGGCACAAAACTAATCACATACATTTCTAAAATAGCCAAAAGCAGGTGTAATAAAATAAGATTGGAAACACTTGAGAAATCTAAGGCTGATAAATTTTATATCAAGTCGGGATTTGTAGTGGTTGAGCAGGAGAAATATCGTGACACCATATGGAGAAGGTACGAAAAAACGTTAAATAAATAAAATGTTTTGTAATTATTTTGTTCTTGCGTTTGGTGTCCGTTGTGTTATAGTGGCTGCAAACATGGGGGATTTACATGAATAAACTACAAAAACTACAAAAAGAAATTGAAGCAATTATAAAACATAATAACCTAAATATTTCTATAGACGAATTTGATAAGTCTGATAAAGTAAATTGGAATTATATTTCTGAATATCAAAAATTATCAGAAAAGTTTATAGAAAAACATAGTGATAAAGTATATTGGGGTAATATTTCTATACATCAAAAATTATCAGAAATGTTTATAGAAAAATATAGTGATAAAGTATATTGGAGTAATATTTCTAAATATCAAAAATTATCAGAAAAGTTTATAGAAAAACATAGTGATAAAGTAGATTGGATTTATATTTCTAAATATCAAAAATTATCAGAAGAGTTTATAGAAAAACATAGTGATAAAGTAGATTGGAGTAATATTTCTATATATCAAAAATTATCAGAAAAGTTTATAGAAAAACATAGTGATAAAGTAAATTGGATTAATATTTCTAAATATCAAAAATTATCAGAAAAGTTTATAGAAAAACATAGTGATAAAGTATATTGGTATTATATTTCTAAATATCAAAAATTATCAGAAGAGTTTCGTGATAAACATAATATTAAAATTCCAGAAAATAATTGGTTATATGTTTCTGAAGATATTAAAGAGAAATATATAAGACTAAATACTGATTATAAAATTAAGAAAGACAAAACTGGTAAATATATAGAGGCATATAAATCAGTAAGAGATAATTATTACTCAGTTTTTAATTTTCAATATAGATATGAAATAAATAAAGAATATGAATCTACATGTGATTGTAATTTAAATAATGATAATTCTTTTGGATTATCTGTTTGGAATAAAGATAAAGCATTAGAATATTATAATAAAGGCAGATTGCTATTAGTAAAGATATATATTAAAGATATTGGAGCAATAGTACAAAATAATACTAAGATAAGATGTCGGAAATTAAAAGCGATAAAAGAAATCAAATAGGGAATACTACAAATGAATAATGATCCCAAAGAAGGTGTGAACGTGTGGAAACTTACTTATGCCAAGGAGTATAAGGGTGGTACAACACGTAGTAGAATTATTTGTGCTGATTTTGCTGTTGATGCTATTGACAAATCTATGGATCAAGATTGGTGCGAAGATTACAGGAATATTATCAAAGTGGAGTGTATAAAATTGAATGATGGTAATGTAAAAGTGGGATAAACATAGGAGGTATTATGTTTGAGTTTTTAACAAACAAAGTATACACTGAATGCACTCATGAAAAGTGGAGTGAAATTAAAGACGGCTATCAGTATTGTGAAAAATGTAATATGGCAATAACAATACCTAAACGAGAATGCGAACATATATGGGAAATTAACAAGATAGCCGATATAACGAATAATAGGTATGGAACAGTTATTCAAAAGACTATAATTTTGAAGTGTAAGAAGTGTGGCGATCTGAAGAATCATGTAATAGGCTACTAAAATGAGTTGGAATTATAGAATATTAAAACATAAGCAAAAGTATAAGTATTCTTCTAACGGCGATTATTATGCTATTCATGAAGTAATGTATGAAAATAATAAACCACATTCTTGTACTAAAGATCCTATTGATATAGTTGGCGAGGACATTAAAAGCATAAAATGGCAATTGGACAATATTAAAAAAGCATTGAATAAGCCAGTTATAGATTACGATTATTTTGTCAAGTTAGAAAAGAAAGATAAATAATGAAAATAAATCTAGAAATAGAACTTCCAATGTATGTAGAAGTGCTTGATTACCATGAGTTTAAAACTATTGCAGATCACTTCAAAATCATAACAAACAAAATAAGTGTCAAAGAAATAGGTTTTGATAGGGGGCGTTATGTTGGTATAATTTATGTAAACAATATAGATGATGAAGAAAATAGAAAGTTTATAGAAGAAACTAAGGGCACATTTAATGATACTTCAAAGTCCATTTAATTATACTGGTTCAAAATCTAATTTAATACCACAATTAAAGAGGTATTTTCCTTCTGATTGTTCTGTAGTATATGATCTATTTTGCGGTGGTGGCGGATTCTTTGTTAATGCTATGGATAGTTTTCCCAAAGCCACTATAATTGCAAACGATATTATAAAGCCTTTAATGAGTTTCTACAACTGGTTATCTAAAACAGACTTTGAAGAGATTAAACATACACTGAATGACAATAATATACCCAAAGATAATGAAGAGTTATATTACAAATTAAGAGATAAATTCAATCATTCTCAAGATAAGATAGACTTTTTTATTCTAACTTGCGCCTGTACTAATAATATGATGCGCTTTAATAAGAAATTAAAGTTTAATCAGACTTATGGTAAAAGGCATTATAACATTAATACAGAAGCGCGTTTAAAAGCCTATCACGAAAAGATATATAATAACCACCAATTAGACTTTGTGAACGATAATTTTAATAAATTATATATACCACAAGACGCATTTGTATATCTAGATCCACCATATCTAATAACAGAAGCAGGATATAATGCCTATTGGTCAAAAGAACTGGAAGAGAAATTATATGACTATATAGATGAATTAAATAAAAAACATATCAAGTTTATGTTGTCTAACGTAACTAAACATAAAGATAAGATAAATCCATATTTAAACCGTATTCAAAAATATAATGTTATAAAAGTGGATTATGATTATTATAAAGTGTCACGGAATAAACACGTAAATAATACAGAAGAAGTGATTGTAATGAACTATTGAGGCATTATGAGCAAATCAATACACGAATATACAAAAAAAGAATTACTAAAACTTCCTAGAGTTAATTGGAATGATATTGATTGGAAAAAAGAAGTTAAATATGATTCTATATTGGTTTTTAGTAATGGTAAGAAACATGATAGTGGTTGGGGCATTATGACCATTGTTGGAATTAGAAATGGTGCGCCTGTTGAAATTTGTAGTCAATGTTCAGATGATATTAGTTGGCATATTCATAGCCCCTATAATGTATTAAGAACTGATTGTGTGTTCAAAAATAAGATATTGCATTTTTGGGGCGATGATTGTGAGTTTGTAATAAAATTTCCATGTTCAAGCGTTGATATTAATGTTGATAGAAAAATTCCAGTAACAACATTGACATAAAAGATAATCTGGAGAAATATTTTGTATTTGACAGTAGTTGGCGCGTGTGTTATCGTAACATTAACAAAGGAGAAATAACATGGGAATAGATACGCATATTTACTTGCCTAATGATGTACGGTTGCATGATGTTGCTCAAATAATGGGACTATTGGCAGGATGTAAAAGGTCTAATGAAAAATATAGGATTGTAGAAGGTGTTACTTATAGAATGGTTCCCAGTATTCCCGAAATGCCTATTATTCATTTAGAAAACGAAAATGGATTAATTGATGGCGCAAAAGTGCATGAGGCATATTATCATTTTGAAATGGACGATGCAAATTATAGATTGATCGGTGTGCGTCCTACAAGATTTTGGATTGCAATTGGATATAAACTTATTGAATTTTTTGGGGGACATATTGATATAAATGATTGTGATAATAAAGAATGTAATAAACGATTTAAAAACCCTAGAAAACACAATAACCCCGATGATGGAAAACCTTATGAAGATTTTGAAAAAGCAATGAGAGATATTGAGCCGCTAACTGATAAAGATTTGGCAAATATTAAAGATGCATTATATGACTAGTTTAGAAATAAGAAATCTTTATAAGAGGTTTAATCAGGCACTAGAAAGTAAAGACTTGTTGAATTTTATCTGTAGTACAAGTACCGAAGAGCTTGAAACTTTTTTGATTACTACGGATGGGATATGCAAAGAATATAAAACGAAAATACTGGAAGAAATAAGGAAAAGGAAATAATATGATAACGGCTAAAGAGGCACAAAAAACGGCAGATTCAAAAACTTTAAAAAGTGTTGAAACCAGATCTAACGAGATATTAGACAATATAGAAACTCATATTAGGGAAGAATCTAATATGGGAAGATACGAATATTGGTTTTATCCAAATCAGGAGATTACAGCTATTACAGAAGAAATAAAAAACGATATTCTGTTGCGTATAGAAAGTGAATTACTAAAAGCGGATTATATTCTTTATAGATCTACCAATAAAGCCAATATGCTTGATCATAATTATATTTGGAAAATAAGCTGGAAGAAACCATGATATGCTAAAAGAAAGAAATATAATATGATAACAGCTAAAGAATCACAAGAAACGGCAGATAAAAGAAACTTGAAAGCTATCGATGTTGCAGTTACAAAGGTATTAAATCAAATAGATGAGGCTATTAAAAACGCATCTTCTACAGGAAAATACGAATGGATTTTTAACCACGATAAATTTGTTGGAATGGTCTGGCAAAAAGAAACCACAAGAGATACCATTTTCTCGCATATAGAAGATGATTTACTAAAGTCGGGTTATACCATTTATAAATCAGGTGGCAAGAACAATGCTTATTGGAAAATAAGCTGGAAGACGCCATGAGCAATATTCGTCATGTAGTAATAGTTAGAAAAGATTTGCAAATGCCTGTTGGATTATTGGCGGCACAGGTAGCGCATATTAATGATAATTTTATGAGAACCAAGATTGTTTCCACAGATTATCATGATTCTATTGTTAGTCGTTTTAATGCAACAGAACTTGATTGGATGGAAAACCCATATCTATCAGTATTGGCGGTTAATTGTTTTGAAGATTTACAGAATATAATTGAAGCGGCAAAAAAAGAAGGATTAAATATTTATGAGTGGACAGATTTGGTTACTTCTCCAACATTTCCAGATAGAACTATAAAAACACTAATAGGTATTTCGATTGGACCGGATGATTTCGATAAAATTAAAAAAGTAACTGGTTCGTTACCGTTATATTGACATGAATAAAAAACAATTAGAAGAATGGGTGAAAAATAAAGAATATGTGGTGCATTCTTTTTTTGAATACGACGAAAATGGTAATAAAAGGGAAGAAAGGATTTATAAAACAATTGACGGAAGGCTTTATTCCGTAAGTTTTTGTAATAATTATCCAAATCCTAAATTGGGCGATAAAGGTTATATGTCTGAACGTGACGAAAATGGTAAGCGTATAAAAGATGAAAAAGGCGAATTTATTTGGATATATGAACCTACAGAAGTTGAAGAAGTAAAGAAAATGGTAGAAACAACAGAATATATACCCAAAAATAGATGAAATAATATTTTACCGTTCGGGAACTTCACAAAATAAAATATAGGAAAAAGTGAAAAGAATAATAATATTTTACTGATCGGGAACATTATAATCAATTAGTTCGTATTATTTTAATATAGACATCTTTTCAAGCACATGATACACTGGTTCAAACAATAGGAGGGAATTATGGGAAAGCCAATTACAGACACTAAAACAGTAGAAACAAGCGGATATTATTTGTATGAAGATGGCAATAGTATTTGGGGGATTAATATTTATAGATCGGGGACATTTGGGGTAAAAATTACTCAAGAACAGCATAATATTGTTGATAAGGAACAAAAAATAACTATATATAAAGAAATAATTGCCAAAGAAAATGCCGCAAAAGCCGAAGCAGAAAGAATTGAAAAGGAACGTGAAAAGGCAAGTGGAAAAGCAAGGAAATAATATGAAGGCGTCTGTAGTAATTGGAAAAACAAAAATCTCTTATGTTCAGGTTCTTTATCAGGATAGATATTTTGTTTTTAGTACTATACCGCCAATTTATGACAATATAGTAAAGATACCCTCTTGTAATAAAGAGTGGATAGAGGCATTTGTTGAAGGGTTATGCCGTCAAGATATAAACAAATATTCTGAATACAAAGATAAATATAAGAAATTTCTTGATAGAGTAGAAAAGAAGGACAAGTGGTTAGATCGTAATTAAATAAGAGGAAATAATATGAAATATAAACTCTATATAGCATTTGGAACAGACAATTGTAAAGAATGTCTTGCTGTTTTAGAGGGCGAAAAGAAATCAAATCATAATGTCGAAATAACCATTAAAGAATTTGATACATTAGTGGAAGAGAATGCTTATTTGGACGGCGTGGATGATGCGGCTGGATGGTTGGAATATGAAACTTTTGATAGAAAACAAGCTAAAAAAATAAACCCCTATATTAAATAATGACTAAAAAAAATAAAAATATCTGTTGGCTATGCGGGGGTAATCATGCAGATACTAAAATTAAAGTATCTTGTGAAATTCCTAATGGTAAAAAGTGTAAAGCAAAAATAGTTAAAGTGCATTTTAGTTGTTATATGGATATGGATAACTAATGATTACTCAAGAAGAGATAAATAAGATTAATTCTGAATTGCTATTAAAGTGTACGCATTGTGATGGTAAAATTGAATTCTACATTAAAAAAACCGATAAAAAAGAGTCGTTACATATTAGACACATTGCAAATACTACATGTTTGACTAGAATTTCAAATAGAGATATGAAATGTGATTCAATAGAACACGGAAAGCAGTTGTGGGAAGTAGCATTAAACAATGTAGATTTATTAAATTGTCCTTATTGTGGTGAAGATTTTGAGTTTTATATAAGTAAAAACGAAAAAGCACCACTATGTATAAGACATTTACCAGAAGCGGGAATAAATTGTCCAGTTAGATATGATCAGTATTGTGATGATTTTGAACAGGGCAAAAAATGGTGTAATATGAGGCATAAATAGGAGGAAACATGGCAACACTTCACATGATTATTGGAATTTTTACCGGAATGCTTTCAATGATTATAGCAATGAGTGTTTTTCCTAACAACACAATTAAAAAATGGGGTCTTTTTGTGGCATTTATAGTTGCTTATGGGGCTGGAATAATTGTGGGTAAAATGTAAAATGAAAACTTATATAACAACCAAAACACCTAAAAAAATATGGAGTCGCGGGATACTAAGAAAGGGCGATATCGTCATTATAGATAAAAACAACATACCTTGGAGATTGCGTAACGATAGAATTAAGGTTATTGGTGATACATCTTGTTATGGTGGATATGGGGTTTTTAATTTTGACGAAGCCATAGAAATTCTTAAACACGAAGATTATTTATAAGGAGAATAAATATGTCAGAAAAAATAATAGGAATAATGATAGATAAACTTGGAAAATCACTATAGTAACTCTCAAAGAGCACAATTGCAATATATTGTTTCAGAAGCTATCCAACTACCACCCCATGATAAAATTCATTTAGAAAATGAAAAGAAATATATAGATTGTATGAGAAATGAAAAAGATTTTATGAGAGATGGGTTGTTTGTTTGTGATGGAGATCCTTTTTTGAGAAATGTAATATGGAGAGATAAAAACGCAGTAATAAAGTATTTTGAAAACAGTAAGGCTTAAAAATGAATAGTTTTGAAAAATGGTTTATAAAAAGAGTAATTGCAAATGAAGTGGTCCAATCGCCTGTTCATGCTAAAAATGTTGTAAATCTTTATAATATGATTAGAGAAGCATGTGAAAACGAATTTACAGAAGACAATATCCCCACAATGAACGCATTTCTAAAAGAACAATTTGATAAAACACAAAAATAATATGAACTTAAATAAATATCTTGAAGCGCGGGAATATGCAATCAAAGGAAGCGGAACATATAAACAGTTTGAATGGTGCAATGAAAATATAGACGAAGTTAAAATATGCTGGAGAGGCAAAAACTATTTAGAAGCTATGAAAAATCCTAATGCCAAAGTACATTGGGCAATTGTTAGTTTCAATGACTGTATGGGTAAAGATGGAACATGGATAAATGAGCCTTTAGCTTCTCAAAGAGATAATAATTTTATAAAAAAATATAGATATGATAGTGTGGAAGAGGCATTAGCAACTTATTTGAAGTTTAATAAATAATAATGAAAAATCTTGATATAACTCTAAGTAATGGAAAACCAGTATTCTCGTGGTGCCCAGAATTGGAGCAAGGGGCTATTGATCAAATAAAGGTTATAGCATCACTTCCTTTTGTAGAACACTTTGCAATTATGCCGGATTGTCATATTGGAGATACGGCACCAATAGGCTCAGTAATTGCAACAAATAACGTAATTTTGCCCTTTGCAGTCGGGACGGATGCAGGATGCGGGGTTTGTGCAATCAAAACAAACCTTAGTGTAAAAGAACTTGATGAATTCAAAGAGATGTTACATAGTTCTGTAGAAAATGAAATTCCTTTTGGATTCTCACATAATACTGATAAGAGAAGGAATATGATTGAAGAGAAGTATGGTCATGACATAGATAGTATATTTGAAGATTTTAATGGACAAGCACCTATAACAAATAGAAAGGATATAGCCTCCCAAATTGGCAGTTTGGGGGGCGGTTAACTTAACCACTTTATTGAAATACAAAAAGATATAAATGATTCTATATGGGTAATGGTTCATAGTGGTTCAAGAGGATTTGGCAAGAAGTTTTACGATCATTTTAAAGAATTAGCGATAAAAATGTGTAAACAATGGCATTCCAATTCTCCTATTCCTTTTTTGCCATGTGATTCTAAAGAGGGTAAAGACTATTTGGAATGGCTTAATTTACTATTAAAATTTGCTCTATTAAATAGACAAATTATTATAGACGATGTTACAAAAAATATAATTCATTATTTCCCTCATATGCAAAATATAACTTCTAAAGCAATTGAAGGGACAGGTGATTTGATCAATATTCACCATAATTATTCATCGTTAGAATCATGTTTTGGGCATAATTTATGGGTACATAGAAAGGGTGCTGTATTGGCTAGAAATAATACTATTGGCATAATTCCTGGAAGTCAATCTACAAATAGTTTTATTACGTTAGGATTAGGGAATAAACTGTCATTAGAATCTTCTTCTCATGGATCGGGTAGAAAAATGGGAAGGACAGAATTTACTATTCAAAATCAGTCTAAAATACAAGAAATTGAAGATGATATGAAAAATAAGGGTATTGTATACTCTAAATTTCAAAAAACTGATAGGGGTAGAGCAAGGGGTATGTATGATATTAGCGAGAGTGGAAATGCTTATAAAGATGTTCTTAATGTAATGGAAAATCAAGCAGATTTAGTAAAACCTATTGTAAAATTATCTCCGGTTATTAATTGGAAGGGGTAGATACTGTCTGTTTAATTTCACTTAATAAAATCAATTTTCCCTTATTATTTTCTTCTTGCGTTCCTAGAGCCATGTGTTAGAATGCGGCGAAATTAAAACCAATAATATCAAAATAGATTATGGTAAAGCTAATTATAACAATAAAAGTGAACCGTTTCGTTTGCCCGAAAAAGATATAATTTATTTTAGCGACCTTATAAAAAACGAAATGGGTTCTGGGTTATATAAAAACTTTATTTTAAATGAAATTAAAGAATACAAGAAGTCCATAAATAAATCTTTAAAAGAAATAAGAATTCGTAAGATACGGATTGCTAAAAATAGTAGGCAAATTAAACGTTTACAAAAAGAACTGATATAATGAATAAGATATTAACAGATATAGTTTATCAAAGTATAATGGATGAAATAGATAAATTAGACATTGGATGGATGTCACCCGATAAAATACTAGTGGAAAAGCGAGAAAATGCTAGATCTGAATATAATAATAAATGGGATTCTATATGCAGAAAATATGGTGTTGAGCCTGAAGTATTTGAACGTGAATTGGAATACAGAATTATTAATAGCAAACGGATTAAACAATGAAAATAGACTATGTAGAAAAACTTGATAAAGCATTAATGGATAAAGTATTTAATGGTAGTCTAACTGTTAAAGAATTTAGTGCAATTGAAGAAAAAATAGATAACAGATTTTTCTATGTGTTAAAGAAAATAATGGAAATTCAAGGGGTAAATGTAAAATGGGTTGACTATGCTAATGAAGGTGGTAAAGATGGTAGTCAAGGTTATTTTGATCCTGTATGGTATCGTGAAGCAATAGATTTTACTGGAGAATTTGAAGGGCTTTATAGTAAAGACAAGTGTTATTTAGAGTCCTTTCCTACGCGATTTTTATGGGAAGATTTTGAAGAGCAAGTAACTAAGGAATATAAAGATCATAAAAATCAAATAGAACAAAAGAAAATTGATGATAAGAAGAAGAGAATAGAACGTAAAGAACAAAAAGAACGGCTTATCAAATCTGCCTTTTCTAAATTAACGCCAGAAGAATGTAGGGCACTAGGACATATAAAACCAAAGGAGTAATATGAAATACGACGAACACATGGATAAAGAATGTATCGAGTTGTGTGATGCGATTAATGAAATACCTTTTTTAATGACTACCGAAAGTTGTTGTGGACATAATAAATCACCATTTCGTATCTGGCTAAGAACTAAAAATCTTGAGGGATTATATATTTTAGCACGATGTATAGATAGAAGATATTGTGGTCCAGTAAAAAAAATTCATAGAAATGGGATAACCAAATTTGAAGAATGGAAATTAACAGTAGAAGATTCCGACCTTTATATGGCTCCAATATTCCATTTAGAAAGTCCTACTATTGGAAAATTAGCATACAGTGAAGCTAAAAAAATAGCTCATAATATCAGATATACTTTAAAACATAAAGCCTGTATGAAATTGTGGTTAGCAGGATGGGAAGAAAAGAGGAGTTAAAAATGAATAAAATATATAAAATCACTAAGCACTTTCAAGGCGGTCAGGGTATTTATTACGCTTTAATGTCTAATAAAAAACAAATGAAAAAAGGTTATTGGGATTATCAACTGCAAGATTGGGGAGAAGGTACTAATGGTGGACATAATTACGGTTATAGAATTCATGTTAATCAAGTTAAGAATATTCCAAAGATAGTTAAATATAAACATGGTAAAGATTGTATTTTTAAAAAAGCCGGTTATAAAAACGCCACAAAACTTCACTTTAACAAATATTATCTAATAAAAGCTTGATTGTTACATTTTTGGATATATAATAGTAGCATGAGTCATAATTAGAAAGAAACAATGTGAAAACACATAACGGATTTATATCTAATAGCTCTTCTACCAGTTTTGTTATAGCGGTTAAAGAAACAAAACCATGTAAGTGTTGTGGAAGTACGCCTATGGATTTAGTACAAATATTATTGTTAGATCGTCAAACAAAAGATGTCCACTATCAAAATCTAAAAGTTGAAGATGTGTTGCCTATAGAAACAGATGAATTAAATAATCTCGAACAGCAACTAAGTGATATTGATAAAGAAACAAAAGAGCTTGAAAAACTATGTGAAGAAAAAGACATATCAGGAGTGTTAAATAGTATTGTAAGAATTAGTGTTATTTTGCAAAATTATAATCTCAAGCATGTTTTTGGTGATGTGAAAACAAATTTATCTTTTGAACATTTTAGTAATTATAAGAATATACTAAAAAATAGAGCAATTTCAATTCAAAACGTAATAAAAATAAAAAAAGAACTCATTGAAAAACTAAAAAACAAGGAAATTCAAGATTATAATGTCGTTAGTTTGACATTAGATGATTGTGATGCTAAAGAGGGAATATTAAGAACGTTATTAGAAAAGCCAACAACTATAGTGCTTATGGAAGAAAAGAATTAAATATGAAACATGACACAATAATCTTCACCACAGTTATGATGCTTTTTCTACTTGTTGTTATAGGAAATGCTCTTATTATGCGACAAATTAAAAATGAATCTTATGAACAGGGCGCTAAAGATGCAATAATGGGCAAAATTAAATATACAATTACTACTAATCAAATAGTAAATATAATAAAGGAGAAATAAAATGATATGGTTAATTTTCTTGGGCATTTTAGTGCTTTTTCTTGCTCTTTTAAGTATTATGTTTTTATGGGCATTTTTTACCGATATTATAAGTTGTAATGATAGTGAATTTGGATGTCCGGCTATATCGGCGTGTTGTGCAACCGCTATATGTGCTATGTGGTTTGTTCATATTCCTGTTTCTTCTGGTATGACAATCTATGAAAAACCTGTCTCAATAATTAAAACAAATAACTATACACTGGTTACATATGTTGATAATTCTGAGTATAGTCTATATGTCTCTGATAAAACATCCTTTTTCAATGCCACAAATATTATGATTAAAAAAATTCAGCAACTCAATTTTAGAAAAAAAGAACTAGATTCAAAATACGAAATAGAAATAAAGGAGTAATATGAAACATTATAAAGCAAACCTCTATTCACTGAAAGTATGTGATGGCCCAATGGATCTTGTACATGGCAACAATTATTCAATAGTAGAATTGTATGTCCCGTCACAAAATATAGGCATGAACATAAATAATGATATATTACATGTTTTTGAAGTTAATGAAGATTTAAGAAAGTTAAGATATAAAGATGCTAAATTAATAAAAATCGTTAGTTTGGATGAAAAAATAGTAGAAATGGCTATAGATTTCTTAAAAGCCAAAGAGAATATAAAGAGATTAATGAGCGACATGTTTGAAAAAGAGAATAAGAAATTACAGAAGAAAATACAAAAAGAACTTATAAAGATGTATGGAATTCCTACTACAACTACAAATAATACTAGTTCCACTTATATAAAACATGATTGCAAAAAATAATACTTTAATATTAATGTGCGGTTTGCCAAGATCCGGTAAATCCACATATGTCAATAAATATAAAGACAAGTATAATGCTATTGTTATTTGTCCCGATGAAATTCGCTTTAATATATTTGGACACCAGTTTCATAAGCCAGCAGAAGATTATATTTGGGCAATAGCTAAGACATTTGCAAGATTGTTGTTATCTCAAAATAAAAATGTGATTATAGATGCGACCAATTTAACTTTTGAAGCCCGTAATGTTTGGATAAAATTAGCAGAAGAATATTACGTTAATTTGAAAATAATATGGATACGAACAAGTGTAGAACAATGTGTAAAAAGAAATAAAAACAGTCCTATTGGTAAGAAATTGCCCGAAGGAAGAATTGAAGAAATGTATAATACTATTGATGCGCCATATTTGCAAAGTACTAAAAGACCATTTGAATTAATAGAGATAGAGAATAACCATATAAAAAGAGATATTATTTTTGTGAGGTAAAAGGGGCAAATATGAATAAACCAAAATCACTTACAGAAACAGAGATTTTTTGGCAAAAAATACAAAGAATATTATTTATTGCGGCAATAGTTTCTGCTATGTGCGCGTTGGTTTTTGTAGTTTATAAGGAACTTAAACATCCAAATTGCAACCCAAATTGCATTTTAAATTATAAGGAATAAATATGAATATATTAAAATCAAATATTTTTTGGGATCTTGTGTTAGTGCTTCCAGTAATTTTTTTTATACTCTTTATGGTTTATAGTGTTTATAGAGAAAATACAGACCCAAATTATATCCTAAAAACTAACAGTAATAACTATGATGTTATAATGCTCTTTGAAACAAATGGTATAAAAGTATATAGGTTTTTTGATTATGACCAACATACTTATCAATATTTCACAGATACTCGTGGTGTTATAATAAATGAAAAATTACAATAAATTTCTAACCAAAAATCTTCAAATAGCTTATATTAGAAACTATTTTGCCATTGGAGTTGGTGGAGAATTAATAAGTCTTTTTGAAAGAAATAAACGTTGGACTTGTTTGAGAATTAAAATTATGTTGGGTCCAGTTGTTATTAATTATTCTATTCATGGTAAGAAAAGAAATATGAAGATAAAAGATAACAGGTCTTTGAGGTAAAAAATATGAAACCAAATCAAAGAATGGTTTATAAGGTTTTATCTCCGCGTAGAGAATCTGTTATTAGTATGTGGGCAGTTTTAAAAGAAGATAATAAGCATATATTCAAATATTTATTCAATAAAACTGTAAAGCCAAAAATTGGCAAAATATTTGTTTTTGACAATATAAAAAATGCCGCTAACTATAAAGATAGTTTAATGAAACTTAATTCTATACTAAAAAATTGTAAGCAGCCATTAAAAATAGTGAAAGCAATAGCAACAAATCCAAAAAAAACAAATAAATGCGCCGGTTTCTATGGACTTGCATTGTCTAAGTCTATTGTTGGTTTTTGGAAGGCTCTTAATGGGCCAATAATTTCTACACCAAAAGGCACTTTAATTTGTGATTCGTTAAAATGTTTAGAATAAAAAAGAGAATTTGCTAAAAAAATAGAAAATAAAAAAATAGAAAAGGCAAAGGAATAACAATAACCATAAAGAAAGATTTATATTATGAAAAATAACGCCAAAATATATTGTCAAATATGTTTATTGTTTGGAATCGTTTTAGCTATATCATTTGTAATTATATCTGTTAATATGGCAAACTTAGAACGGCGTATAACCCAAATTGAAAACTCACTCAATGCTTTAGAAACAATTATAACAGACAAACAATTATGAAAAAAAGCATGACGAAGGTAGAAATTTTGATTTGTGTCGCTATAGCCGTTTTATTAATCTCTATTGCTATTCCAATTATTATAAATGCTATTAATTCGTTTGTGCAATGAGGCTGATAATAATCGCTAAAATGGTTATAATAATTATTGTATTTTTTATTGGTTGTATAATAGCATTGTCATTAACAGAATATATAAAATTGAAGGCGAAATATGAAAAAATTAGAAGTTCTTAAAATTGATGCTTATATGGATGGTGGAACTTATAGCATTAAAACCAATAAGGGAGAATTTTGTATTGATTATAGATTAAATAGCAAAACAGAGGGCGCATTATATAAAGGATATCCAGATGAAGGTAAATTAGTAACGGATAATAAAATAAAACAAGAACTAATTAATGCTATAGAGATTTCTAATGAGGATTGTTTTGGCTTGAAACAAGAAATACTTATGGTTTTGGATAAACAACTATATCTTGGAGAAAAAAATGTCTGAATGTACGATAAAATCTCAATTAACAATTACTCAATTGATCTTCAAGTTACTATTAAAACTATTTACACATGGGAATATGCCTGTTTATTATCATGTTGCAGGACACAATGATTGCCCTTTAGAAGTAGAGGGCGTTGAAATAAGAACAACATATGAAGACAAATTAACGATATATTAATGATATAACCCGTTAAATCCAGTCTAATTATCTGTAGTACTCTCTCAATATTTTTAATTATTTTCTATTTGCTATGGGGCGTACAAAGTAGTATCGTGTGAGCATGAACTGGCGAAGTACATATCATTATAGAACGTCAGAGCTTATAGAGTACCTTAGAAGTATGCGTGACAATACTTTTGAGGGCGGTTACTTCTTATATAGAGAAGTGTTATTGCAAAGTGTTGAAAATAAACTGATAGAACTTCCTGTTAATTATCCTGTTAATAAAGCCCATCTATTGAAATTTAGTGATTTGATAATAATTGATAATAAAATAACGGAAGAAAAGATTGATAATCCCAATAAAAAGTCATAGATATAATATAAATTATTATACTGGTAATCCTAAAGACGTTGATTTGTTTTATAAGGGGGTGGGAATATTTACGGGCGACGTTACTACTGATGAAAATGACAATGAAATCTTATACCTATTTGAAATGCCCGATAATTTACTTTGTGGTTATTTTAGTGAAGAAGATATAGAAAGTGAGGTAACAAATGATAACTCCGATAAAAGATAAGTTCTATAACCTGTATTACAATAACTATGCAGATGGTCCTTATATTAGGAAAGTCGGTAAGTTTACAGGAGAAATAGAGAAAATTAAGGATGAAATATGGTATGAGTTTGAAATAGCACCTGATAAGAAATATTTCTATAGGGCTGAAAATGTAGAAAGCGAAAAAATATGAACCGCGAGCAAAACCTAACAATAAAAATATTAGCAAAAAATAAGAAGGCAAGTAAAAGGATAATAAGTGAATTGCGCGAAAATTTGGGACATACTGGTTTAGGATTAATTGTAACAGCAACCCAAATGCAAGCTAATTCTTTTGATGTATATAGGGCTAAATGTTCAAATGAAATATTCTAAGGAGACAATATGTTCCAAACGCTAAGAGAACTTGGTAAATATCACGAAGATTTATATGCAGTAAAACTAAGATTTAAGGATAAAAAAGCTGCTTATTATCCCTGTACACTGAATGATAATGAGTTATTTGTATATGGAAAAGGTCGTGTCAAAATAAACAAAAAACCAAAGGAAAAAGTAGAATATAATTTTACCGCCGAAGATATTAAAAAAGTATATGATAAATATGGAGTAAATGTAGCATTGGGTTGTGTAAATGGGTGGGGAAATTATAATTTATTTGATGATAGAAGTGAGGGGTTAAAGTATGTTAAGCCCGAAATTTACACATGGATTACTTATGGGAAAAAGTATGATGAATTTTTGAACAAATTGCATTCACTTAATGATATGATAATTGAAAAGTTTAAAGAAAATAAGTTTGTAATAGAGAGTAAATGTCTAATATATAAAGGTAACGAAGATAAATTTATTGGTTTTGTAGATCGTGATTATGACATAAATATAATACACTATATAGATCATCATGTTGGCGCAAGTATATTTATGAGTTGGGCATTTACCGGATTTGATCCAATCACATTTGAATATACGTTGGATAAGATATATAGAAAGCTTGACAAAGAATTTGATGATAATATGAGCGTAAGTGATAAAATAGATGTGTTTTTAGGTGCTGGTATGGGGAATAAAGTTGCTGAAATATTTGATTGGCAAACAGAAATGGATAAAGAAATTAATACTGGTGAAATAATTGACAAAGAAATTCAATGAGTAAGTATCTGATAGTGAATATAGACAAGCGGGAATTTATAGACCCTGAAAACTTTTTAGATAATAGAGAAGAGTTGATCATGAGTGTACGGGTGTTAAGATATTTATTGGCAGGAGATAAAGAAACCGATAATAAACATGATATATATGAATTGTTTGGACGTTGGAAAGGCGATAGAATAATATTTGCAGAAGAAAATGCAGAACCTTTAGCATATGATTTTGAATATGAAACCAATGATAGAAATTTGTATAAAACAGCAGAAGAACTATATGATGATATTTCTATAAAAGTAATGGCGTTGATGATAACAAGCAATGAGAACTTAAGAGGCTATTTTTTCCATATGAATCAAACTATAGAATCCAATGCTAATGTAACAACTAAAAAAATTCAAACAAAATTTCAAAATACTTATAAAAAGGCATTAGAATTGATATCTAACATTGCTTCACAACCAACACTTTCAGAAACAAGAGATATGGACGGTAATATTATTGAAAGAACTGTAGTACAACCAATTGTAAATAAAATAACGCCGCCTCCAGAAACAATAACAATACCGGAAAGTAATGATCCGTCCTATATAGATAATAATGTCCGTTGTTCTTGTACAGATTGCCAACATAAAGGCTCTCCGGTACCACATTTACCTAATTTTTTGTTTTGTAATTCTAAGGGTGGTTATAGAAATGGATCTTGTAATAATTTTGAAAGACTAGTTAATTCACATGCAAACTCACAATAAGTTCTTAGTCGTTGTTGTACTAATTGTGAATATGCTAACCCTTCCATTTCTTTTAGCGACCCACAAGTTTTAGTATGTTCTTATAATTCCGTTGCGTCACAATATGTTGCCAAGACTGATTGTTGCGATAATTTCTTTCTAAAAACTCCCAATTGATTTTTATTGCGCTCATTAAATTCATGTAGTATAGTAATCCCGTAACATGAAACAAGAAAGGAATAGTAAAATGGGAATGCACGAAGTAATTAGGAAAATTCGTAAGACATGGACAATTAATCCTAACGATAGAATCCATGAAGGTAAGCGCGGTAAAATTGATTATGATCGCGGAGATAATAAGAAAATAGAGCGTAATTGGCACGAATATATTGATGATGAAGAAGATGGCGAATATAATGGATGATAATATAAAAATGGATAAACATATGAAGTTTCAAAAGAATTTTCAACTAACAAAAGATTTAAAGGGCATAGCAGTTTGGAGTGAAGATACTAAATTAGACTATTCTGCAAGTGAAGGAGTATTTTTTGACACTAATTGTAGAGAGCGCGGTATAGATATTTTGTATGATTTGATTGATGAAATAATGCCTAAAAAATGGGACAAACCGATATATAAAATAAAGATTGAAATAGAGGATTAATATGGAAACTGATAATGTAATTTGCAGTTATACATGGGACAATGCGATAGAAGATGGAACATTTATCAGGATTGATGATAAAATAGTTCAAGAAGCTGGTTATAAATATCCGTTAGCATTTACAAATAATCTATTTTCTACACATATAAAGAACGATGATAAAAGTATAGAAAATGGAAGAATTTGGGATATATTATGGATGATGAAACACGGTAAAATGGATGGCAATATGGTAACATTTAAAGTGAAGTTAGGAAATACACTTGTTACTTTATGGGGCTTTTGTGAGGCTCGTAGTCCAAATAATCCTGAGCCAATTTTGACCGTGATGAAACCCGAAGATTATTAATGAGTCCTGCAATAATAGATTTGGCAATTAGAAAAGCATTACAATCCACTTGCCATTATAGGGTTAGTGCAATTGGATTAGATAATAGAGGTAATATTTTAGGAGTATCTAAAAATTATCCCCGTTTTACTCGTTTAGGTGGTGGAGTACATGCCGAAATTGCTTTATTGCGTAAATATGGACATAAAATAAAAACTATTATTATATGTCGTATAAATAAGCGCGGTATGATTATGCCTATTAAACCCTGTATAAATTGTCGTAAAATAATGGCTAAGAAAAATATAAAGATAATGACAATAGAAAAGGAGTAATATGAACTATAAAATTGGAGATAGCGTATTAATTTATGAAGATCCTATTACTAAGAAGAATTTGGAAGGAGAAGCTAAAATAGTAAAAATTCACAGGCAAGATGATATGATGGCAGATTGTGATGTTGAATTTATAGAATTTGATGAACCGCAAGAAATTTATAGAAGACAAATTTTTAAACATGAAATAGCGGCATATGGTAGTGGAAATTGGTAGTGGAAATTGGGAAATTAAATGAAACGCAAAATTAAATGGATTATAAAAGGCGATAACGTGGATATGTATAGATATGGCAATTGTGATATGTGTGGAAAATATAGAAAATTGCGGGAACATGGCTTCAATTGGGTCTGTAGTACTAAAGCGTGTGGAAAAAAATAGACGACTGGAATATCAGAGAACTCAAGAAGTTTAAAAAAGAACATCCTGACAATATTTAGTTATTGACACATTATTTCTTATATGATACTATTGCGTCATGAAAATAATTGAGAATTATAAGCGTAGCGATATTGACAAAATGCCGGATGAATATAAGCGTTATAAGACTTGAGAAAGAAGAAACTCTAAATGATTAATATTATTATAATATCTGGTTATATTGCTTTTTGGATATATAGCGGGTATAGATATTTTTACGGATGTGGTCTACATTCTTTCCTAAATTAAGAAGATAATATGGAACTAAGTCCTAAAAATTATGAGACTTTTGGATAAAGATTATAAATAAGGAGATATCAATTGGTTATAAATATGTGCCAATTGAAGATGTTGAGGGAATTCGTAAAGTAAAATGGGATGAAATGTGGCATGTTCTATATGAAATACGTGCGGGAATTACTTATAGAAATTCCCCACATGATAGGACAGATTGTAATAATATAATAGAAATACTAATACGACATGGATATACAGTTAAAGAAGAGAATTTTGAATTAGTAATAATATGGTAATGTGAAACCAAAATCTAAAATCTTTATTGTTGGTCCGTCTGCTGAATATTATATGGGCGACGAAGCTCCTCTATATTGGATTGTATGCAAAACTAATTCAATTTATGGTCCTTTAAATGCCTATATTAACGATAATTATAAAGAAATAAGCCCATATTTCTTTAGTGAAATTAAGGCAGTTGAATATGCCAAACGAAAAGGCTTTAAGAATGTTCAAGTAATATAGGAGAGAAATATGAAAAAAATAAAAAAGCTACATTATTGGCTATATGCAAGAGATCGAAACAGAAACGATGGCTGGTTTTTAGCTTGTAGAATGCATTGGGAATATTTTGACCCCAAATATACAAGAATTAAATCTAAAGTAACCTGTTCTAAATGTTTGAAATCAATTAAAAATAAACACTATGCTTAATAAAAGGAGACTACAATGTCACATGTAAAAATATATATGTCAAATAAAGATTGGACAATGGTTAGAAACAATATCAGAGAATGGTATAACCTTAATCCTACCATTCGTCAATTCAAAAAACTGATTGGTAAAAATAAAGAACTCGTGATGGATATTGCGAGTCATGGTAATGCTATTAGATACTTGTCAACTTCAACCAGAGAAGAAATTGCTGACGAAATTGCCCTTAAAATTGCAAATATGAGTTGGCCTATTGGTGCTGATAAACGTTCTTACTGTAAAAAATTCTATAATAAAATGTATCGTAATGCAAAAAAAATGAAGATTGATTGTGATTTTAATTATGAAAGGGCAAACTACAATGCTAAGTAAAGAAGAAAGACTTAGGTGGCTATCTTTGGCTTGTGTTGATGAGGCTATCTTTACTGCTTTGTGTGTAACTGCTTCGGCTGTTTTAAGAAAGCCTACAAAAGAACGTAAAGAAAAGTTAGCTATCCTTATTAAAGAAATTCATAATCGTGGAATTTATACGGTTGATTATGTAATGGAAAAATTAAAGGAATAATAAGCAATTCTACTTCTAAAGGTAACAAATAATTATGAGAACCACACTCACATTCTGTTTTTATATTTATTTTCCTACGCCCGAATATAGAACAGTAGGAAATATTTTTAAACCTTCCAACAAGCTTACAGACAAAGAATGGGAAAACTCCGAACACCTACAAATATTCTATGATGAACTTATTTCTGATATGATATTTGAACAAACACATTATAGTGAATCGTGTCAAATACAGGAAGGATTGAAAATATCTTTTGACGCAGAAGATATAAAAATTCCAATCAATAAAATAAAGAAGTTTCTAAGGGCTGTTGAAAAATGGGCAATAACTACCCCTACAATAAAAGCCACACAAACACCATATATCTATAACAAATCAGGAAACCCAAACTATAATGACCCTGAATGGAGAACTGGTAAGGGGATATTTCCTGAAAACATTACTAATCTTTTATATTGACTCGTATTCCCAAACGTGCTAGAGTGAGTGTATGAAAATTGATAATACTATCTACTTCAAACGAACATCTGAATTTATAACTTATTTGGGACAAAAACACCAAAAAATCGAAGTCCTTAATCTCCTAATGCCAAAAGGCTGTAAAGTTTATTTGAGCAACGGATTGAGAGATTGGTATCCTTGCAGCTATTATGTATCTCCTAATTTGGGTTATCAATTCGTTAAACCCAAATTGAATTCATGTGCAATAATGCTCTATGAAGGCGATGCTAATCTTAGAACTCTATTACACGAAATAGGTCATTTTTTAGATTTGGGAAAAAGAAATGTAGGATATGCCGATGATGCTCGTGACGAAATAATGGCAGATATAAAGGGAACAGAATACTATAAAAAAATCACAGGCAAGGGCATTAGAATTAGAACAAAAACAGAAGATAAACCCGAATTAATAGAAAGAGTTTGATATTTGATAAGAAAATTATATAATAGGAATATAAAATGATTGAAAAGATAAAGTTGTTTTTGAAATGTTATCTTTGGGATGATAGCGGTAAATGGACCTCTATTGATAAAGACGTTAAAAATCGCATAAAGAAATATTTTGATAATAAACAAAAGAAGTGAATAAAAATGAAAGATACAATTAATACAAAATGTAATAAATATATTGAAGATGATTCTATTCAGTTTTCACGCCTTATTACAAAAATAGATCTTGAAGGGGGATTTTCTAATAAGTTGTTGCTTGATTTGTCAAATTCTATGGGATTGACTATTAGCGATATTTATGAAATAATTGATAGGGCAAAAACTAAATGGAATAAAGTTAAAGCTAAATTTGATAAATGAGGGCTATAATGTCTGTAGTACGATCTTATTACTTCCCGAAACTGAAAATGGCTTGCGAAAAATGCCATAAAAAAATACCATATTTGGTTTCTTATCATAATGGAACTAAATTTAAGTGTCCAAAATGTGATAAATGGGTAAATTTTAATAAATGTGTTATAAAAATTGCTAGAGTGATGGAATGGCAGACATAGAGGACTTAAAATCCTCTGCTTGTAAAAGCGTGAGGGTTCGAATCCCTCCTCTAGCACTAACTTAAAACACAAGACAAATAAAGGAACTTGTGTATTCCATATAGAATAATATCTCTCAAAAGGAGATATTATGAAAATATGCAGATACACAAAAGAACAGTTTATAGAAGCGGTTAAAAATTCATTTTCAATTAGAAACGTATTAAAACTAATTGGAGTGCGTCCTACTGGTGGAAATTATGCTGTTGCTAAAAGAAAGATAAAGCTATTAAACCTAAATATCTCTCATTTTACGGGGCGCGGTCATTTAAAAGGCAAAACACATAATTGGGGTAAAAAAATACCATTAGAAAAAATACTTATAGAAAATTCTTTATATGGCGGCGGAACAAGTAAATTAAAAGGTAGATTAATAAAAGAAAAACTGCTAATATATAAGTGCTATGAGTGTGGCATTAACGAATGGAAGGGGAAACCGCTGGCATTAGACTTAGAACATAAAAACGGTAATAGGTTTGATAATAGAATAGAAAATTTAACCATATTGTGTCCTAATTGTCATAGTCAAACAAGCACATATCGTGGTCGTAAAAACCTAAAAAATAGTTATTGACTCGTACCGTCCATTGTGTTACTATGCTGCTATGAAAAAAGGTGCAAAATCGTTTGGTGAAGCCCTGTTAAGATAAGTGATTTTTAATACTTAATAAGGATAAAAGGAGAAGATAATAGGGGCAAACATGAATAATAAATATAGGAGCATTGATGAGTGGGAAGATTCTTATACTCATTATCGGATTACTGTTAGTTTTGACATTAATTATAATACCAGAAGCAAATCTCGTAAGGCAGATGGGGATGTCAATAAAATAATTAAAGAAATGCAAAAATTTTTCAATCGACATGTAAAGAAAAACAAGATTAAGGCAAAAAATGTAAATTGGAATGAAGAATAGGAGAATAATGGGGAAATAAATGAAATTCAAAACACATAATGATAAGAATATTGTTGCAGCATGGACAAGTTTGCAGGGTATGATTGATATTGATTTCAAAACTCTTTGTAATACTTTTGGAGAATATTCAGATAGTGATGGATATAAAACAGATGCAGAATGGGATATAGAGTTTGAAGATGGTACTATCGCCACTATTTATAACTATAAAGATGGTAAAAATTACGATAAGAAAAATGGAATTCCTACAGAAGAAATTAGAGAATGGCATATCGGGGGAAATGATAAAAGAGCCGTTGAACTTGTAAAAGAAGTTCTCAAAATTGTATGAAAACTAAATATCTTTTCTACCGCTTCCAAGATAATAAAAAAATATATTATCGCCTATTTCACGATAATAGAATTACAAATGGAGAAGATCATGTTAATTATTGGTGGTGGTATCAAGAAAAAAAAGATAAAACTGTCGGTAATTGGATGGGATTAGGATGGTTTACAAATAATAGTCATGCGATTAGAGCATTTAAAAGTAATTGGCGTAACAAAATAAGAAGGGTAAAAACAGGAGAATAAAACATGGTAAGACAACATCCGATAATATGTCAGCATTGCAAATGTGATACAGGAATGACTCAAGAACAATTCATGTATTGTGTCATTGATCACGACTTTACTTGTCCTCATTAAAAGGTGTATATGCGAAATGCCCTAAATTAATTGCCAAAATAGATGCCTCTGTTATCGCTACAATTCATGCCAATAACTATTTAGATTTTAGAAAAAAATTAAAATTATTCAAAAATAAAATTAAATCACTAAAATTAAAAAATGTGAACAATATTGACTTTATATTAAATGGAAAAGATTTTGGAGATAATAAAATGACCAATATACCAAATAACCCAAATATCAAAAATAATATCGAAATTACTGGCTCTAATTTTGATTGGTGCTATCGTGACAAATGTACCCTTACTATCAATTATTCATTAATTAATATTGATGAAATAGGTGAATTTGTAACTAATGACGATGCACCCAAGTATGGTTGCGCATCTTTCTATTTTCAAATAAATAAACAATTATTAAAAAAATTAGCAATAAAATATAATCTAAATAAACAAGAAATAAAATTAATTGAAACTAAAATAAATGATAATTGGACTGGCGATACTTGCGCAATGTGTGAATAAAAGGAAATTATATGAAAAATACTAAAAATAATAAAAATACTACTATTACTACTATGGGAAAAATATTATATGAAGATTATTGTAAATGCGACGATATTGCTTTAAAAATGGCTTCCTTGTTCCCCGAATCAGAAAATGCCTTTACCGGTACTGTATCGGAAAGACTAAATACACTATTCAACCATATGCTATCAATAATAAAAAGTAATATATGAATAAAAAAGGATTATCTCAATAGGGTATTACAAAAACCTATCCCAAATATTATGAAAAATGAACTTTATATAGATTCCTTTGACTCCCCAATTATGCCCAAACATATCAACAATAACTTCTATAATATCTATTTCACCCAAAATAACCCAAATAATGACCCATATATTGCCATAATAAATACTGATTATATACCAAATCTGCAAAGTACACCATTTTCTCGTCCCACTTATTTTAATTTAATCAGAATATACGATAAAATAATGTGGGCTTGTGACTTTTATAACGATTATGAAAACTTCTAAATATATAAATTTGAATAGATAAATGTATAATATCACCCAATAAATACAATAATGAATAATAAATCATGAATAGATAAAAAATAGATAAAAAATAGGTAAATTATAATTATAACCGATAATAACTATATAATTGACTTTCTAACAAATAATGCAAAAGATTATAAAAATAGAACATATCAAGATATTATAAATCTATCAAATATACAATTAGAAATGTGCCATGACCATATTCAACAAATATTCCCAAATAATCAAATATCAGTTCATGCCTCTACATATCCTGTCATTACTCTCAATACTATCAAATTAATAAAAGATACTAATAAAATGGTGGAAATACAACACAATCTAATTAATGCTCTAATAAGAATGTATCAATTCTATGCAATTGATAACTATAACGACATTAATATCCAACGAAAATGGTGCGTCAATTATAACCATAATTTACTGAGAATTACACGTATTATAAGATCATTACGTTTATTTGAACTAAATATACAAGCTAAAGACTTCTATAATACTGTATTAAAAATAGCTAAATTACGCGATATCAATAGCATTACACTCGATTATTGGAATATAGCAATTAATGACGATTTATGGAATATATAAATGAATAATAAAATGAATAATAAATTAATTGAACTAATGATTGTTATTGCTTGCGTTTCACTATTCGCCGCTATCATATTAGAAAAAATACGTCTAAATAAAGAACAATCAAATAAATATAACGTAACATATCTATTTGAAACCAATAACGTAAAAGTATATAGATTTGAAGATAACGGCTATTATAGATACTTGACCGATTCAACTGGTAAAATACAATGGAATGAAACAACAGGTAAAACAAGTCATAATATGGAAATAGAAACTAAATAATAGAAATATCATAAAAACATGAAAACTCGTGAAAAAATATGCTATAATACTAAATGCAACCGTAATAAACATAATATGTGCAATAAACCTGTTAAATCTGTAAAAACTAAGGTTATTGATGGCAATATATCTATTAACTATCAATGGTGGCGTAGTGATAGAAAACCTATTATATCTAGTCATATCCAAACATTAAAAACAATCGCTTTTAATAGAATAATAGACATGATACAAACAGGTTACTATAATGGCGAATTAACTACTAATATAGAAAACACTGATAGTGAATTTAAACTAATTTGTTATAAAGGC
>Ga0172375_10001987_pt1 | contig 32448 bp, 27 predicted proteins | sample LakKiv1m_FD_114537 | JGI IMG/M metagenome (GOLD analysis project Ga0172375, IMG submission 114537) | Freshwater microbial communities from Kabuno Bay, South-Kivu, Congo - kab_092012_11.1m | ecosystem: Environmental > Aquatic > Freshwater > Lake | place: Democratic Republic of the Congo... | reverse complement strand
TAATTTTCCCAGTTTTTTGATATAATTCACTTGTAAGACGCGCCCATAGCTCACCGGTAGAGCACCATCCTTATAAGATGGGGGTACTTGGATCGTCACCAAGTGGGCGCACTCTATGGTTCATGAGTATTACAAAAAAAGATTATTTATTGCAGCAGTTAATAATAAAGATGAGATACTTCATCCAGTTGAACGCTGGGAAGCTCATAAGAATGGAATGCTTCATCGGGGCTTTACTGTGGTATTAGAATATCGAGGACAGTATTTACTCCAACATCGGAAGAATCCTGTATTTGACGATACCTGGGATATAACATTTTCATCGCATCAAATATATAGAGATGATATTCTTCAGGAAGATAGTATTACTATCAATGATTCTTTACGAAGAGAATGGAATATTGCTCCGCCTGATATTCAAAGCAAGCCGCAGTTACTTGGGAAAATATATTATAAAGCAAAAGACACTAAGAGCGAGTTTACTGAACATGAGATAGATTATGTCTATAAGGTTTTATTAAGAAGATTACCTACTCCTAATTTGGACTTCGCATACGGGTATGAATGTATTGATAAAAAAGACGTGTCATTTAAGGTAAAAGACAAGTATGTTTTGTCTCCATGGGTCAAGAAAATCCTTCAGGAAATTTTTTAGGTAACGAAGAATATTTATTACACTTCTACTGATAAATCAGGAATAGCTTTTATTTTTTGCCAGTCTGTTGGTTCTCCACGGAAAAATGCATAACTTCCAATGTAGGCAGCATTGTCAGTACACAGTGGGATCGGAGGAGAAAAGAAACGAATATTCTGTTGTGCCTTTTGTATTTCCGTTTGGAATTTTTCCCGTAAGCAGAGGTTTGAAGAAACACCTCCGGAAATGAGAATAGATTGAGCGTTGTGAAGTTCAGTGGCATTGAGCGTTTTTTTCACGAGAACATCTGTAATGGATTCCTGAACCTCATAGGACAATTGTTGAATTGTAGCGTCATTGTATTGTTGATTTTGTTTTAATCGTATCACTTCCCTTACAATTGCTGTTTTTAAACCAGAAAAAGAAAAATTAAGAGACCCGTCATACATAAGTGGTCTGGGAAGTTTTTCTACTTTTGTTTTGTTTTTTTGTGTTTTTGAAACATATTGAGATGCTGCTTCCTGAATAGCCAGTCCTCCTCGTGATCCAAAGCCGAGGAGCCGTGCTGTTTTATCAAATGCTTCTCCTGCAGCATCATCGAGCGTTCCCCCAAGCCACATCAATTCCTTTTCTGACTTCATGAGAAATAACTCTGTATGTCCTCCGGATACGACAAGAGAAATCGCAGGAAACAGTATTTTGGTTTCTTTATCTTGTTGGAAAACGTTTGCATACATGTGAGCAAGTACATGATTGACAGGAATAATGGGTTTATCTGTGATGTATGCAATTGATTTAGCAGTTTCAACGCCAATGAGGAGTGAACCAATGAGTCCTGGTCCAACGGTGACAGCAATCGTATCAATATGTTTGTTGATAGTTTGAGAGATATCATTATTTTTTCCAAATGGTTGAAGCGCTTCCTGGACTACAGGCAGGATACACTTCAATTGTTCTCGAGCAGCTACTTCAGGGACGATGCCGCCCCATTTAGCGTGCATTGCAGAAGATGTCGCTATAACATTACTTATTATTTCTGTTCCCTCTTTTACAACAGCAGCTGCTGTTTCATCACACGATGATTCAATTGCGAGAATATTCATGGTGTTATGTGGATTTTTTTGATAGGTATTTTAATCTTACATTTATATACAATACCGAAAGCAATGCAAATTGTACCACGATAAGTGCTGATGCACTTCCATACCGATCAGCAAGAATACCAATGAGAGGAGCACAGATTCCATAAAAAATATTTCCAAGGAACGAATTAATAGAACCCATGGTAGCACGTTGTTCATGGGTATATTCTTTTTGTTCTAATGTATTTGTGCAGACCGATGTTATTCCATGAAATATTGAGGAGGAGGACATAAGAATTGGGGAAAACCATCCCGGAAAAAGACAGGCAATAAAGTATGCAACACGTTTATAAATAGAGGCAATAATAAGAATATTATATTCTCCGAATTTTTTAATAAAAGCTCCGCTAAACCAGTAACTAATGCTTGCAGTTCCATAGGAAATCATTTTAGCAAATCCCACTGCCCAAAGCGGCCAGACAGAGTTAATAAACGCTGCACTAAAACTGAAGGAAGACTCTCCAATCCCAAAATTAAGTATGTCGTGAATACTCAAGAGTCTGAGTCTTAGATTTTTCCAGAGAGTTAATGCTGAAAGTTTGATGTGAGCATATATGTTTGATTGTCCTTTAGAATACCGTATCGGGTCAGTAAGGAAGAACGAAAGCAGTATACAGATGATTTGTGGTATAACTGATATCCACATAATGAGAGGAAACGATTGTTGTGCGAGAATGCTTCCTATGACTGCACTTACCATAAGCGCCACTTGAAACATGGCGCTTGTTTTTCCTAGGTAATGAGCGTAGGTTTCTTTTTTTCCAAGTTGATGGAGGCTGTCATGAAGAAATGCGTCGTTATTTCCGCTATACCAAGATCGCGACAGTCCATCGAAGACTGCTCCTACAAAGAGAATCCAGTAATTCATGCCGATTGCATAACAGAGAACGGCAAATGTTGCGGAAATTGCTCCAAAAAGCACTGTTCTTTTTCTTCCGATGATATCGGAAAAGACACCTGTCGGTATTTCAAAAAGGGCTGAAGATATTGATGTGACGGAAAATAAACTCATGGCAAGAGTGTATGATCCCGTTACTCGCACGAGATAAATAATAAGGATTCCGCTGTATAATTTAAAATCCGTAAAGAAGTTGAGGAGTGCTAAAAGCTTGATATTCTGGCGCATATGTTCTTCATTTTACTCGAGGCCGAGGAGTTTGGCGAGTTGGGATGTGGACGGAGAATGAATTTTTGGTATAACAACTGCCTTTGCCCCAATGAGTTCAGCTTGTTGTATTTTCTTTTCCATAATTGGATCTCCTTCGGTAAGAGCAATAATAGATGGATGAAGTGAAGTGAGAAGTGAAACATACTCCTGGTCAGAAGAAAGTGGGGGGAGCATATAGATTTCATCGACACAACTTATTGCTGAGAGCATTTGTTTCCGTTCTACCTGCGTGTGAAACGGACGTCCTTCTCCTTTCAGCCTTTTTATTGTTGCATCAGATTCGAGAAGGACAAGAAGATGATCTCCTAATGTTTTGGCTTTTTGTAAAAAAGAAAAATGTCCAAAGTGGAGGATATCAAAACATCCTCCGACCAATACAATTTTGGTATTGGGATTTGTAGGAACATCTTCGTAGTTTGTATCCATGATTACTGTTTTGTTCCTTTTAAGTATACTGCCTGCCAAGGTCTAAAATTTGAGGTGAATGTCTGTTTGTTGATTACTTCTCCATTTCTCGTGACTTTATAATCAAATGATGCTTTTGCTCCCCAGGCAGCAAAGTCCACTTGTTTAACTGTTCCCATAGGTAGCGTCGGATCATCCTGGTAGAGATCCGGCGGAGGTGGTTCAATGCCCCATACATTGTGGTTAAGGAGTTCGGCTTTTCTCCCATCACTTGCTCCGTAAAGTTCAAATGTTGCAATGAGATTGACTGAATCGACGGACGTTTGGATGAGGATATATCCGGGTGTATCATTTTTGAATTTCAGATCTTCTGTCGGATCAAAGACTGTTGCGTCAATGCCAGCCTTAAAACCACCTTCTTCATAGTAGTGGACTCGGTAAGAGTGAGCATGTCGTTCAATGATGGGAAGACCGGCATTCATTGCAGCACGGAACAATGTTGTTGACACCTGACATACACCACCACCGTCTCCCATGACTGTGCGTCCGTCTTTGATGATGTATGCGGATTGATATCCGGTTGCCGCAGAAATATCTCCTACAGCCTTATTAAATGAGAACACCTCTCCGGGTTTAATGAGAACGCCGTTAATTCTTGAAGCTGCGAGGGTCACATTATGAATCCTTCCTGGTATCGACCCGGAAAACTCAGAGTACCCTAAACCAATCCGTTCTTTAATCCCAAACGGATTAATTTCATCAGTTTTCACTGTTGGGTTAAGTATTTCTACGGGAATATCAATAGTGATATTCTTTTTATCTCCTTGGGCGAGACTGGGGAGTGCTTTTTTAAAGCTGTCACGAAGTGTTTTTTCATCGACCCTTTTTCCTGATTTTGAGGGTTGAAACGCGGTAACTTTTCCGTTTTTAAAGGTAAAGAGAGCATTTTTAGGCTCAATGTTTATAAGAGCAGAGTATGATGCAATAGTATTTTTTACTGTCTCGTCATTCCAGGAGTAACTGATTGGGAGATTCACCTTTGGTGAGATAAAGCGGTAGAAGATATTGGTAAAAACGTTTGGACTTCGTCCGATACTAAACGCTTGATCAGCTGAAAGTGTTGCGTTGTATGAGAGGTCAAGCACAAGGGCTGATAGTGTTGCTTCTTTTTCTGGGGAAACGAATGTTATAGATGTGCCCGTAAATGCGGAGCTTTTTGAAAGCCAGTAATTTACTGTTGTTTCTTTTGTTTCTCCTCCGAATGGAATGTTTTCAATAAAAACGCTTGGGTAAATTTTTCCTTTGTAGACAGCAGAAAAAATTGACAATAACGCAGTAAATACTACTGTCGTACAGACAGCGACAATAGCAAATATTCGAAGAATTATCCATGACCTTCTTCTCTTTTGTTTTCGTCTCATGATATGATCATTGTACAGGAAAAATTCTTATGATGACACCACCGTCACAACTGCCAAGTGATGGAACACTATCGAGCGTAAATCCTCCGATGGAAACGATTGTTGTTCCTTCTCAGCCGCTTCCGCAAGGAACGCAAAAACCAGCTACAAATCCATTGTTCCCTCAGGGAATTGGATCAGTCCCTCCTCCTACACCGTCTCCAGTACCTCCATCAACCCCTCCGCCATCGTCAGTCCCTCCTCCGCCAGTTGTAGCCCAAAATCCATGGCCGAAGCGACTTCTTCTTATTAGTATCTTTTTGTGCCTTGCGGCTCTCATTGTTTTTGGCGTACGGTATGGATTGTCGTATATTAATGCAAATAAAGAAGTGACAATTAGTTACTGGGGATTATGGGAAAATGATGCAATCATCCGGCCAATTATTAATGAATTTGAAGCAAAATACCCAAACATTAAAGTTCAGTATCAGAAACAATCTCATAAACAGTATCGTCAACGACTTCAGTCTGCCATAGAGCGCGATGAAGGACCAGACGTGTTTCGTTTTCATAGTACGTGGGTACCAATGCTTCAAAAAGAACTATCTGCGGTTCCCACGACTGTCATGACTCCAACTGAGTTTGCCTCAGTTTTTTATCCTGTTGCTAAAAATGATCTTGTTGCTGGTCAAACAATATATGGTATTCCACTGATGATTGATGGACTTGGATTGTATTACAATGAAGACCTCTTTGCGGCCGCTGGTATTACAGTTCCTCCTTCCACGTGGGCAGAGCTCCTTTCAATGATCCCTAAAATTGCTAAACCCGAAGGGAGCACGTTTGCAGTATCAGCGATTGCTTTAGGAACGACAGGAAACATTGAAAATTTCAGTGATATTCTGGCTAACATGTTTATGCAAAACGGTGCTTCTCTCGTCACTCCGACAGGCAAAGAAGCAGAGGAAACACTTTCATTCTACCGAAGGTTTGCCAATCCTTCAGATCCAGTGTATACCTGGAACGACACCATGGATAATTCTATTTACGCCTTTGCTATAGGGAAAGTGGCGATGATCATTGCTCCATCGTGGAGAGCGTTTGATATACGGCAAATAAGTCCAAATCTCCGTTTTAAAATTGCACCCATCCCACAGCTTTCAGATACACCAGTGACGTGGGCATCGTATTGGGCTGAAGGTGTGTCATCAAAAAGTAAATACCAAAAACAAGCATGGGAATTTTTGAAATTCCTGACGTCAAAAGAATCAGCAATAACATTGTATACGGAAGCCTCTAAAAACAGACTTTTTGGAGAACCATACGCCCGTGTAGAACTTGGTAGTTCAATAGCATCTGATCCATACTCAGGAGCATATGTCAAACAAGCGGCAAATGCGAGATCGTTTCCGCTGGCATCCCGCACATTTGACGAGGGATTGAATGATAAAATGATTAAGTATTTGGAAGACGCGGTGAATGCTATAGGTAAAGGTTCATCTCCCGCTTCTGAAGTTGAACGATTGGCGTCCGGTTTTAAACAGGTGCTCTCAACCTACGGACTTGTATCAAGTTCTGCTCAAACCACTCAATAGTAGAGACCTCATGAGGAGACAACAACGGGTATCAATTAAAGATGGCGTACTCTTTGCAATGTGCTATGCTGATACTTTTCATTTTGCATTAACTTTTGAAGAAATTCACACATGGTTCCCATTTCAACATGTGTCCCTCGAGAGAATTCAGAAAGCGTGTAAAGAACTCGTGAAGAATCGCGTATTGTATTTTGATGTCCCGTATTACGTATTAAAAAAACATAGTACGGGTGCTTATCAACGGGAATTTATGAAGAGGGTGTATCAGAAGAAAATTAAAAAAGCATTTTATGCCGCTCATCTTCTCCAGTATATTCCAACAGTGTCCTTAGTGTTGCTTACCGGAAGTATGGCTATCCAAAATGCAAAAGCATCTGATGACATTGATTTTTGCATTATTTCCCACAAAGGAACAACATGGACAACACGGTTGTTATCAACACTTCTTTTAACTGTAGCGGGAGTTCGACGATTACCACATACAACACACTTCAAAGACACTATTTGTTTAAATATGTTTCTCGGGGAAGACAAGATGAAGATGCCAGTATCTGAGCGTGATATCTATACAGGTCATGAGATATTACAAAGTCGTGTCCTCTTTGACCGCGATAGCATGTATGACACATTTCTACAAAAAAATGCATGGGTAGCTCATGTGTTTCCAAATGCGTGGAAAAAAATTGAAAGAAGATCCAATTTGGGAATACACACAAAAAAGTATTCATTAGTAGCACAATTGGTTGTTCTAGTGTGCCAGATAACTGAGCCGCTATGGTATTTTATACAACGAGGGTATATGATAGCTCATACGCGTGAGGTGCTTGAGCGATCAAGAATCAAATTTCATCCAGTTGATGCTCGTGAATGGATTACGCGGGAATTGAAGCAAAAGTTGACTAAGTACCATGTCCCTCTTGACAAGATTCTCAATCGTTTTTAAAATAGCAGTCACGCAAATAAAGTGCTAATAAAAGTATAATTTTTTAGCCTTCGATACCTTCGTTTGTATTATTTATATATACATATATAAATAGAGAGAAATGAGTGTATCGGTAAAGGCCATAACCTAATAAGGAGGGTTAACATTATGAATAAACAAACTATAGTTCCATTGTTTGATAACGTCCTCATTAAGCCCCTTGAAGCAGAAGAGAAGCTTCCCTCTGGATTAGTTCTCCCGGATAGTGCAAAAGAAAAACCACAAACTGGTCTTGTCATGGCAGTTGGACCAGGAGCAATGGATGACAAAGGAAATCAAGTGAAAATGGTCGTCAAGGTTGGAGATAAAGTCATGTATAAGAAATGGGGCGGTCAAGAGATTAAAGTTGAAGGAAAGGAATGGATGCTTGTCGAACAGAAAGATATTTTGGCAATAGTAAAGTAAACGTATTAACTATTTATTAGGGAGGAAATTATGGCAAAACAAATAGTATTTTCAGAAGAAGCTCGACAAAAACTCGTCAAAGGTGTGAACATTTTGGCAAAAGCCGTCGTGACGACACTCGGTCCAAAAGGAAGAAATGTCGCAATCGATAAAAAATGGGGTGCACCAAATGTCATCCATGATGGTGTGACTGTAGCCAAAGAAATTGATCTCGAGGATAAGTTTGAAAACATGGGGGCACAGCTCGTCAAAGAAGCAGCAAGCAAAACCAACGATGTGGCCGGAGACGGAACAACGACAGCAACACTTCTTGCTCAATCCATAGTCAACGCTGGATTTAAGAATGTGACAGCGGGAGCTAACCCAATGATCGTAAAAGTTGGTATGGAAAAAGGTGTGTCTTCGGTGGTAGCAGAAATTCAGAAAATGGCAAAAGCAGTTAAAGACGCTGATGTAGCAAAAGTTGCGACCATCTCAGCGCAAGACGATAAAATTGGTACGCTTATTGCTGAAGCATTGAAAAAGGTCGGAAAAGATGGGGTTATCACTGTTGAAGAAGGAAAAGGCTTAACCATGGAAATTGAGTATAAGGAAGGAATGGAGTTTGACAAAGGATATGCAAGCGCATATTTTGTGACAAACGCCGACAAAATGGAGGCAGAGATTGATGATCCATATATCCTTATCACTGACAAGAAAATATCAGCAATATCAGATCTCGTGCCATTCCTTGAAAAACTCATCAAGGTTTCCAAGAATCTCGTGATCATTGCCGATGAAATAGACGGCGAAGCTTTGGCAACGCTGGTAGTCAATAAAATTAGAGGCATAGTGAATGTTCTGGCTATTAAAGCCCCTGGATTTGGAGACAGGAGAAAAGCAATGCTTGAGGATATCGCAGTATTGACAGGAGGCACTGTCATATCTGAGGATACCGGACGAAAGCTTGAAAACGTCACGGTTGAAGATTGTGGACGGGCAGATAAAGTATGGTCTGATAAAGAAAATACTCGGATTATCGGCGGCAAAGGCCCCAAAGCAGCGCTTTCTGCTCGAATAACACAGATCCGACGCGAAATTGACGACACAACATCGGATTTTGATAAAGAAAAGTTACAGGAGCGATTGGCAAAGCTCTCAGGAGGTGTCGCTGTCATAAATGTTGGGGCAGCAACCGAAGTAGAACTTAAGGATAAAAAGGAACGCGTCAATGACGCTGTGGCTGCAACAAAAGCCGCTATTGAAGAGGGTATTGTTCCAGGAGGAGGAGTAGCACTTCTTCGAGCTAGACAAGGACTTTTGAAGCTCAAAGAAACCCTTTCGGTAGAAGACGAAAAGACAGGAATTGATATTCTCTATAACGCTCTCGGTGAACCAATACGATGGATCGCCAAAAACGCTGGAGCTGATGATGGATGGGTTTTAAAAACTGTCGAACAATCAAAGACAGTTGATTATGGATTCAATGCGATGACTATGGAATTTGGTTCAATGCTCACTGCTGGAATTGTGGATCCAGCCAAAGTGACACGCACTGCTGTTCAAAACGCTGCATCCATTGGGATGATGGTTTTGACGACAGAAGCTCTTATTACTGATCTTCCAGAGAAAAAGGAGCCAGTGATGCCAGGAGCAGGAGGAATGGGTGGCATGGGCGGAATGGATTATTAATAAAAAAATAAAGAGTATTTCATTTTAAAACCCCGAGCAATCGGGGTTTTAAAGTATAATAAAACCTATGGATAATGATGATTATTTGATAAATACGATTAAAGTATATAATGCAGTTGCAGAAGAGTATGCAAAAGAGACTGAAACGCACGCACTCATGAGACAACAAGAGTCATTTGTCTCTCTGGTTTCGAAAGGAGGGATAATACTTGATGCAGGTTGTGGTCCTGGAAGAGATAGTAAATTTTTTATTTCACAAGGCTTTCAAGTTATTGGAATTGATTTATCAGAAAAACTCCTTGAAATTGCAAAGAAGAATGTTCCGGAAGCCAAATTTTATAAACAGGATTTAAGAAATATTGAATTTCCTGATAATACCTTTGATGGAATTTGGGCAAATGGATCATTACATCATCTTAAATATAAAAACATACCATTCATACTCGAATCATTCCATACGATATTAAAACCTCAAGGGATATTGTTTATTAATGTTAAAAAAGGAAAAGGAGAAATAGAAAGAGTTGTTCCAAGTATTCCAAATGCGAAACGATTCTATTCACTCTTTCAAGAAAAGCAGCTCCATACATTACTTCATAAAGCTGGATTTACTGTATTTGAAAGTTATATCTATGACGAAAAATTATCGTATTCATCCGGAAAGAAATCATTATCCTGTATCAGTTGTTTTGCAAAAAAAGTATAACGCTTGCTTTTTCTTCATATTGGTATATTATTTTATTGCGTCAGTGCTGCCCCTCGTGTTAGTATTGAGTCCACTATGAAGCAAAAACTTCTTTTCCTTCTTTTAGTTATCGCATTTTTAACTGTTGTTGGAATAGCAATTAATACGGTACGCAATAGAACACCAAAACAAGGAGAATTGAAAATTGAGAGTCAGCCTATCGGAACAGTGTATCTTGAAGGGAAAAATATCGGGAGGACCCCGATTGGGAAGACGACAATGAAAGTCGCGGCAGGAGACTATACATTAAAGATTGAACCTGATCCGGGAATTACACAACTCGTAAGCTGGCAGGAGAGGATCACCATTGGCCCAAATGTTTTGACGTATGTAAACGCGACAATGACAGAATCTGAATTAACATCGTCTTCATACGTTTTATTCCTGCAAAAAATGAATGGGAAAAAATCAGAATTGTCGATTACAACTTCCCCAGATGGAGCTACAGTCATATTTGATGATGAAACAAAGGGACTCACCCCATTAATCCTTCCTGAAGTCACTCCCGGGGATCACACAATCACTCTTGTATCGCGTGGATTTGTGACCCGGATGATGAAAGTTCGGTTTAATGCAGGATACAGGTTAATTGCATCAGTTAAACTTGCTCTATCTTCAGGAGCAAGTATGCCTTCTGAAAGTGAAGCGTCGGGGAGTGCAAGTGTTGAAGGAGCACAAACTGAAACAAAAACCAGCCCAACACCATCTCCTAAAGGAAAAACCTCAACACCGACTCCCACAGGACAAGCTGAAAGCCTTATCGGTACTGTTGAACGCCCGTATGTGCTTATTAAAGATACGCCGACAGGATTTTTGCGGGTTCGAACTGAGGCATCCACCGGTTCAGCTGAACTCGCTCGGGTGAAGCCTGGGGATAAGTATGGATACCTCGACACCAAAGACACGTGGTATAAAATTAAGCTTGATGCATCCCGGAGCGGATGGGTGTCAAACCAATACGCGGATAAAGTTGAGTAGTTGTTATCCTCCAATGCCGTAAATCACGATAAAAACAGTGACAACCCAGAGAAGGACTGTTGAAAGAAGTGGCAGATCAGACGTCAGTACTTTTTCCGGTGATTCCCCTTTGCCTTCATAGATAAGCTGCATATATCGCATGATGCCAAAAAGGACAAACGGAACGGTGATCATCATCCATTTGCGGTCCGGAACATCATTGGCAAAGTCCGTATATCCATGAAAGAAGAATCCTTTCCCGTGTTGCTGATCTAGAAATGTGTAATAAACATAGGTAATGAAAGTGGAGGTGGCAAACATTGACGTGAATGCGTCCAACAATTTTTCAGAATAATGGGAGAGCGTTGACCGGATGTCTTTGGGTAATACTCCCTGGTATCCCATGAGAAGCGTGAGTTCTCCTCGGCGTTTCCCGACAGCCAAAAAGAGAGCCAGGGAAAGAGCAGCCAATGATAGCCAGATAGAGATATGATATCCGGTTGCAGCTTCTCCCGCATACACACGGATAAAATATGCAGAGGTAATCGCAAGGATATCTAAAACGCTAATGTGTTTAAATACGAGAGAATAGCTGTATTGGAGGATAATAAATCCAATTGCGAGGAGAAAAAATGCTTTTCCTATAAACCATGAAAGAGAAAGAGCAATAGCTAGAAACGAAAATGAAATGATGAGAGCGAGAGGTACTGGGAGAAGCCCGCTTGCTATTGGCCGAAATTTTTTAAATGGATGTTTTTTGTCTCGTTCCTTATCGATGACATCGTTAACGAAATATGCCGATGAAGACAAAAGACAAAACGAGAGAAACGCAATACAAGCTGGTATAAATTTATCAGTGAATATTTGTCCGGTAAAGAGGATTGGTGTAAAGACGGCAACGTTTTTTAGCCACTGTCTTGGTCTTGCGGTTTTGAGAATTGCGAAAAGAAGTTTACCCATAGTATAAAGCCTCCGATGATGACTGTAACCAACAATAGAGCGAATACCTTATGTTGGCTTTTCACTGTGAGAGCAATTGCTCCAAGTATAGCCGACACACCCCAGTAAAACAAGGCGATTTTTCGTCTTCCCCAACCAAGTGCTAAGAGCTTATGATGGAGATGTCCACGGTCTGCCCGAACCGGTGACTTTTTTGAACTAATTCGTCGAAGGAGAGTGTATAAGGCATCGATCATCGGAATTCCTAAAACGAGAAGGGCTGTCCCAAGTTTGGCATAGGAGAGGATAGCGAGAATCCCCAAAAAAAATCCAGCAAGCGTTTTTCCACCATACCCTGGCATGATTTTTTGTGGGTAAAAATTCCAAGGGAGAAACCCTAGAAAGCTGCCAGCTACAATAAACGCTAATAGTGTGACGATGCTTTGTGATGGATCGGTAAAACTATACCGGAATGACAGGAACCCTATGACAAGAGCGCTAATGGCCACAAATCCAGGCATTTGTCCGTCAACTCCAGAAGACCAGCCGATGATATTCAGGGTCCACATGATCCAGATAAATGCAGCAAGATTTGACCAAACACTTACGTCAATTGGTCCAAGGTGAATGATCCAAGTGGTCAGATGCACTACCCCCCCAGAAAAAGGATTGGTGATAAATGGGATAGTGACTCCGGAAGCTATGACAATCATTGTTGCAAGAGCATTAACTGAAAGGCGGATAAAGGGATTAACGTCACGATAATCATCACAGAGGCCTGTCACCACAAGAAGGATTGAGGATAGAAAGATTCCTCGAATAAGCGGGGCAAGAGGGAGAAGAAAAAGAATCGGAAGAATAATCCCTAGAAATAACGCAAGTCCTCCGGCTCTCGGAATTATCCCTGTATGGGTGTGTGCCGGATGTTTTCTTTTTTTAGGGTCATCAACAAGATGGTATTTTGTCGCCAGACGAATAACGAGAGGAGTTGCGAGAGTCGAAGCAACAAGAGCAACAAAAAAAGCTGTTATGCTACGAGCTATTAGAGTATTATCCATAATATTGTTGAGACTAAGATTGTAGACAGGAGAGTAACAACAAAGGAACTAAGAAAGAGAAGTTGGCAGTACACACGATATTCATCTTCAAGTGAGAGAGCAAAAATCATATTTATTGCGTCCCACACAATTGCAGCAAGTGGAAGAAGGATGATATAGAGAGAAGGAGCAAGTCGGTCAGCTCCCCAAGGTTTGGAAAACCAAAGAGGGACGAGGGGTGGAATTCTCGTAAAGGAAACGACAATAGCAAGAATTGAAACACAAGTGAGTATGACAACACTAATGGTACATGACCGGATAATCGTGTTTTTCCACAACGCTCTCCATTTTTCTTTGGCGTTTACAATCCATAGTTGAATAGCACCAATAATTTTCATGGGTTTTTGTAGGGGGCTTCAGAAACGACAGAAACACTCCCATCTTTTCCGACAATATATGCTTTTATTGGATACACAGGGATAACGTCTGTCATGTGTTCTTTTTTAACGATGGTGTCTCCAATAAACCAGGGAAATGGTTGGTGAGTGGGGTTATAGTAGCGGAATTTTGATGTGTCTTTCGTATAATAAAGCGTTTCCATAAAAACAATCGGGTCATCGACATAGATAAAATCACTTGGTTTTTTAATGGCATTAATGGTTGAAACAGGAGTACGGATATCCAGTTTATTGTGTTTATCGGAAAACCACATGTCAAAAACACAGACGGCAACAAGGAAAACAATTGCAATTGTCCGTTGGAGTGCTTTTGGTTTAAGAGAAGACAGAGCAAATATAGTAAGGAGTACTTCAGCAACAGACACAGGGATCAAGTATCTGTTTACAAAGAACGGTTTGATAAACGATACACCGATAACAAGAGTTAAAGGGATAGAGATGAGGAAAAACAATAAACCCGTCAGGCTTCGGTGTGTTTTATCTTTGAGAGCCACGATAAAAAGGACAAAAAGAAGGATGGATAAATATGCGGTATAAGGCCATAGATACCATGGAGTTCCTTCATACCCGATAAACATATTTCCAAGGACCGACTTTATGAGGTGAAAATCTACGGGATAAAACCATGAAGATTTAAATACAGAAGAAACAGTCAAAAACCGTACAAACATTGGGGAGATTGCAAGGGCTATGATGATATACGATACCCCCATTGGGTCACGGAAAAATGATTGAATGAACACTGGTATGTGTTTTACTTTACGGAATATTTGTTGCCGGTGGAGTATTCCATAGTGGATCCCCTGGATGAGAGGGACGACGCCAAAGTAGAAATGAGTATAAATACCGCAAATTGTTGCAATTCTATACCATCCCCATTTTTTTTCGTGGTAGAAGAAGAGCGAAAGAACAGTAAATAAAATAAAAAATCCATACGTACGCACTTCAAAGGCATAATAAAGGATCATAGGGTTACAGAGGAAAAAGAGTGACATATAGAGAGAAAAGAATTTGTCTTTAAATATTTTATGTGCCCATTCAGCAAGGACGATACAGGCTATAATGACAGCTACAAAAGAGAGGCTTCGTGCTGCAATTTCACTTGTTCCGAATATTTTTATCCAAAAATGGAGGAGAAAATAATAGAGGGGTGGTTCAACCGTTGTTTTCTGTATGATTTCCCAAAGAGGCATTTGTGCAAAGATGACTGAAAAGGCCTCATCCCGCCAAAAACTTTGTATGAGATACCAAAGCGGCGTATGGTAAAGAAGGAAATGCCCCATATGTTTCTATTATACCTTTTCTGTCAGGCGGTATTCCAATCGTTTTCCAAGCATGAGTCGGGTGTGGGCGTCCAGTCCAGGAAGAGCGGAAAGAAAGAATGAAATAATTGGGAGAGTGAACCATTGGAGGTAAAGGAATGGAAGTTTCCAGTTGGCATAGTCTTTTGGTTTAGGAGGTTTTATACGCCAATCGATAACAAAGACGATGACAAGAAAAATTGTGGAGAGCGTCAGAATTCCCGAAGAAAGCTGTGCAAGGTTATGACCAAGAACAGTCCTTCCAAATGCAGGATTGACCAAAGGCGGGAGAGTGCTGCCTATCGTCAAAATAAACCAATTAGCCGGCCAAAATATATGGTGTTCCAAAATCATAAGGACTCTTCTTAGGCGATCTGAAAAGGCAATTTCAGTGTGGACCATTGCGTTTTGAATAACATATGGAATATCCGATACCCCCCAAGCCCACCGTTTTGATTGTTCATATTGATTGATAAATGTTTTAAAAAATCCGTGGCTTTCTGCTGCATCAACGAGGACAGGTAAAAATATTCCTTTTGTTTGGACTTGCGCTCCTTTTGTGAAATAGACTTTAAAGAAGAGGTGATAGTCCTCGGGGATAACATCAACATCCCAATATCCTGATGAAATAACAGTTTGGAGACAAAGTGAATACGTAGAAAAGTTAATAAATTTGCTCGGTTGAGAAAGGAGAGAGAGGTTCCAGATACTGTTAATAGTATTGAAGAGTTTATTTGGCAAAGGTATACGCCAAATATTTGAATAAAAAAGGATCGCACCTTGATAGAAGTGAACCATGCGATTTGGATCAGTCAAGAATTGAAAAGAGAGATTGGAAAAATATTTCGGGTGAAGCATCGCATCAGCATCGCACGATGTGATTGTTGTCCACTCCGGATCAATGAGGGTTCCTAATTGTTTCACTATATGTTTTGCAGCAAAGGCCATGTTGGACGATTTTCCTGCAACTTCTCCTTTTAAGAGCGGATGTTTCGTCACAAGAAATTGATCAAACTTGTTTCCGTATTCATTTTGTAATTCCTGTGCAGTTTGACGAGCAAGGGGGTCCTTTTGTTCTGTCGCTAAAACGACAATGAGTTTGTCTTTGGGAATGTCCTGGAGGACAAGGTTAGAAATTGTTCGACGAAGAATGTGGATTGGCTCTTTATATTCGGGGATAATAATAATGTGTTTGATGCGGGTAAAATCAGGAAGAGCTTGTGCTTTTTCCAACCAATTAATTTTAAGGTGGGCTTGCATAGTGACGTATGATTTAATAGTGGAAAGAGCAAGAATAAACGCTTTATAAAACCAGTACACATCAAATGTGATGATGAGGTACGCAACAAGCGCGGGATGCCAGAATGAAAGCCATAAAGGCATGGTAATGAGGACCCACGCGGTTAAAGGAATACATATTTCCAAGAGTCGTTGGAGAGTTTCTGGATGGGCAAGAGCAAGTCGGCGCATAATATAGGCTATTTTACCATTTTTGATCAATAAAAAGCACTTTTTATCTGATATCTGGAAATCCGATTTTTTTGGCGTTTCGAAAAAGGAAGTAGTTGAAAAAAACCTTTGGGAGGCGGAGAAGTAAGCCAATACCTTCATTTCCACGTCTTCCCGATGCGATGACATACTCGTCCATTCGGAATTCGATTTTTCCAATTGTCATTAAACGACGTGCAATTTCGATGTCTTCGGCGATTTTAAAATCAGTCGGTATGCCTCCGACAGCCAGAGCCTTGTCTTTATAGAAAGCCATGTTTTGGCCTGTCGCCATTGGCATCCGAAAGAGAAACATGAGCCGGTTTACCAACGGTTGAATTTGATTTATATACATCTTGTACCACCCCGGGCCATCATTGACCCGAAATCCTCCAAAATATCCAATAATCCCGGGTTTTGTGAGAGCTCGTTCAATGCGAGTTAGCCAATCAGGAGGAAGGACAGTGTCTGCATCTGTTTGAGCGACGACGTCAGAGTGGGATTCAACAATTCCTCGTTGTCTACTTGCTCCAATCGTGTCTTTTGGAACAGTAATGACAGTTGCGCCATATGAAGAAGCGACGTCTTTCGTTTTGTCTGTAGATGAGGCATCAACCACTATGATTTCATCGGCGGGTCTCATTTGTTTTTTAAGCGACTCCAAGAGTTGCGGAAGGAGTTTTTCTTCGTTATATGCTGGAATGACAACAGAGATAGTCATACGAATGTTCCGATACTCTCCCTATACTACCAAGAATACCTATAAGAACCAAGATATGTGTAATTTTCTTTTTTGTATTTCACGAAAAATGAAATAGTTGAAGAGCGTTTCGTGTTGTTTTTTCTTCTACGACAGTAACATCTGTGTGTTGGAGTTTGGCAATCTCTTTTGCGATTAAGGGAATATATTTTGGTTCATTTCGTGTTCCGCGGTACGGTACAGGAGTGAGATACGGTCCGTCTGTTTCAAGAAGAATTTTTTCTAGTGGGATATCGGGGATGATTGTTTGCAATTGTTTGGCGTATGTGATGTTTCCATCAAATCCGACAAAAAATCCCCGTCGTTCTACTTCCCGATAATCCGCTAACCCAGATGAAAAACAATGAAACACTCCCTGCGGGAGTGACGGAAGCCCATCAAGAACTGAAAAAATATCATCATACGCATCTCGACAATGGATAATGACCGGAAGTTTGTGTTTGAGTGCGATTCGAAGTTGCGCTTCAAAAAGGTGTTTCTGTTCGTCTTTTTTCCCGACTGCATCAAATCCTTTATAGACGTGATAATCAAGTCCACATTCGCCGATAGCAACAACAGAGCGATCGATCATGGTTTCAAATATTGATACATCCGGAAAATTGTTAGTTTCATATGGGTGACATCCGAGACTTGCTTTTATGTTGTCCGTATATGCGTGAGCAAGCTGGAGAGCTGAACGGGATGTAGAAATTCCTGCGCCAGGGACAAGAAATTTTTTCACGTTAGCCTTTTTTGCATTTCCCAAAACCATGGGTAAGTCGATAGCGTAGTCTTTAAAATTGAGATGACAGTGAGTGTCTATGAACATAAAGGATTACATTCTTGGAAACAGTGGAGCTTTTGGTTGGATTGTTGTTCCTCCGTATTGATCAAGTATTTCTTTTGCTGTATGAGGAAGGAAAGGTTGAAGGAGTGTTGCAATGATTCTAATTTCATCAACTGCTTTGACGAGAACCACGTCGAGCTCTTTCCCTTCGAGTGTCCAGGGTTTTGTATCATTTATATACTTATCTGTTTGTTTAATAAGAGTCCATATGTATGAGAGCGCCTCGTTGAGCGTAAACGCTTCACACGTCTTTTTAAAATCATTTGTATACACGTCTCTAAATGTGAGAGTGTTTTTTTGAAATTGCGTATGTGAGGCTAGTTTTCCAACACGGGCAACAAGATTTCCTAAGCCGTTGGCAAGATCCGCATTATATAGATCAATAAACCGTTTTTCGCTAAAATCGCCATCGGCAAACGTGGGGATCTCCCGGATCATATAGTACCGAAGAGCATCTGCGCCGTATTTTTTGATAATGATATTGGGATCGATAACATTCCCGATAGTTTTACTCATTTTTTGTCCTTCAACAGTGAAATACCCATGGACGAGAATATTTTTGGGAAGTTTGAGTCCTGCCGATAAAAGAAATGCAATCCAGTAAATTGCATGGAATCGGATGATGCCTTTGCCGATGACGTGAACGTCAGCAGGCCACCATTTTTGATAGAGAGCATCATCGCTCCCAAAACCGATACCAGATTGATAAATGTTTAAGGCGTCAAACCAGACGTATATTCTTTGTGTTGGATCTCCTGGTACTGGCACACCCCAGTCTTTTGCTCTTTGGTTCGTGCGGGAGATGCTGATGTCCTGAAGCGGTTGTTTGAGAAACGATAAGACTTCATTTTTTCGGAAATCAGGAATGATTTTAACTGTGTCGTTGGTAATGAGGTCAATGAGTTGTTGTTGGTATCGACTGAGTTTAAAGAAGTAATTTTCTTCCTTTACGATATCTAATTTTTTTCCCGGGTGTTCAAAACATTCTCCATGTTCGTTGAGCTCGTCTTTGGTATAAAACGTCTCACATCCAAGGCAATATAATCCCTCGTATGATTTTTTATAGATATCACCCTGTTTTTCACAGAGTGTCCAGAGTTTTTGACTTGCCGGATAGTGGTGTATTGTATCGCTTCCCTTTTGAAAAACATCAAACTGAACAGAAAGATTTTGAGCGAGGTCTTTAAAGAGTTGTGTATTTGTGTCAATAAACTGTTGAATTGGGACTCCAGCGTTTTCCGCAGCCTGCACGTTTTTGAGCGCATTTTCATCACCACCGGATAGAAGTGTCACATCTTCTCCAAGTAATCGGTGAATGCGAGCAATAGAATCAGCCTGCACAAATTCAAGCGCGTGTCCGACGTGCGGTGGAGCGTTTACGTATGGAATTGCTGTCGTGATATAAAATGTGTTTTTCATAAAAGAGTTTATTTAGTCCTCGTGCTCTTCATTGTACTACTGTTGACCTCACTTTTTCATCCTTTTTCTTGATAGGTCAGTGAGAACGAGAATAATAAAGAGGAGGATAGCGTAGAGAATGTGTTTGAGCCCAAGAAGACGGAGAAGGAGAAAGAGGATAATTCCTCCAGTGTAAAGACATGAGCGCCACCATACTTGAAAAAGAAAATAAAAGAATGATCCAAATAGTACAGTTATAATTAGAAAAAACCACAAATAGTGGAAGAATGTTTCTGGAGGAAATGCGTTCACGTACCATCCGAGCAAACTTGCGCTTGCGATAGTAATAAAGAGAGCTGTAAAATTTTTTGGTTTTTTATCCTCCATAGTTATATATAATAAAAATGTACTACTCTCTGAATATTCGTATTATACAGGAAGGAATAGTGATCTATTAGAATTCCTCTTTTTTGTGTGTGTTACAATACCAATCATATATGAGTACAGAGCTTCTTATTGTTTGTGTCGTTATTCTTTTTGGATTTACTCTTCTTCTTTTTGTCATAAAAAACGAACTAACAAAACTCACAAAGACTGATGAGAATAAAGCACTTCTAAAGTGGTTGCAGTCTATGCAAGTGACGATTGATGGCACGAACAAAGCGCTTCACGACACGATGCGGGGGACGACGAATGATATGACGCGTGCTCTTCAGGAAAACAGTAAACAACTCAATGAACGGTTGGATACGGCGTCCCGCATTATCGGCGATTTAAAAAAGAATTTAGGAGAAATGTCCGAAGTTGGTAAAGGCATGCGGTCCTTACAGGAATTTCTCCAGTCACCAAAATTACGAGGAAATATCGGGGAAGCAGTTTTAAAAGATATGATCGGTCAAACATTTCCGAAAAATTCCTTTCATCTGCAATATGCGTTTCATTCAGGATTGAAAGTAGATGCAGTATTAAAAACAGATGCAGGATTATTATGTATCGATTCAAAATTCCCCATGGAAAATTTTACCAAAATGCATAGTGGCGAGACCGAAGAAGAAAGAAAAATTGCACGGAAAGATTTTCTTATGGACGTTAAAAAACATATTAGTGGCATCGGAAAGAAATACATTCTTCCTGAAGAAGGGACAATGGATTTTGCGCTCATGTATATTCCTTCTGAGGCAGTCTACTATGAAATTGTCACAATTGACGAATTAACGGATTTCGCACGCCGAACCAGGGTCTATCCAGTTTCTCCAAATACGCTCTATGCTCACCTTCAAGTGTTACTCCTTTCATTCCAGGGAAAAGAATTAGAACAGAAATCGCAAGAGGTGTTTCGTCTCCTTCGGGCTATTCAAAAAGATTACGGAAAAATTGATGAAAACTTAGGAGTATTAGGAAAGCATGTAACGAATGCGTATAATTCAATGAATACCGTTTCCTCTAGTTTTACTCAGCTTGGTCAAAAACTGTCTCAGACAAAACAACTTTCTATCGAAGAGTAGTATTTTGCCTCTGGAGACTGCTTCATTTATACTTAATCCTTATGTTATCGAAATTGAAATATAAAGTACTTGATATTATGCCGGCGTTGGGATCAGCAAATTACCGACTCTATTTTACTGGGCAGGGAATATCACTTGTTGGCTCCTGGATGCAAGCTATCGCGATGCAGTGGTTAATTTACCCTACACTATCAAACAACAAGTCACTCTTGGGAATAGTGAGCGCAGTGAATCTTGCTCCGACAGTATTTTTTGTATTAATCGCTGGCGTACTCGTTGATCGGATTAATAAACGGAACGTATTTATCAGTTTTCAAATTCTCTATGCTTTCTTTGCACTTGTCTTATTTTTCTTGGTTCAGTTTCATCTTATAGAAATCTGGCACGTGTTTTTACTCACATTTCTTGAAGGGGTGGTTGTCGCATTTGAAAATCCTACGCGTCAGACATTCATGACAGAACTGGTTGAAAAAAAACATTTACCGAGTGCTTTATCGTTGTCATCGGGAATGTTTAATGGAGCAAGAGCAATTGGTCCGGCATTAGCCGGAATTCTTATCGCAACAGTGGGGATTGCTCCAGCATATCTTCTCAATAGTATTAGTTTTCTTTTTGTCATCGGAAGTTTACTTCTTATGAAATTTCCTCCTGTAGAAAAGAACGTAGTCCATATATCAATTCGAGATGGGTTGAAAGAGGGATTTTTCTATATTACCCATAATAAAATAATTGCGCTCTTGCTCATGCTAACGGCAATTCTTACAATTTTTACGTGGCCAGTTGCCACACTCCTTCCAGCGTTTGCTCATGAAGTATTTAAAGTAGGTGAAATTGGTTTTGGACTTTTACAGAGTTTTTTTGGTATAGGAGCGGTAGTATCTGCGATAACGTTTTCGAAACTTTTTCATACAGTGAACAGAAAATATTTAATGCCAATATTCGGTATTGGGATAGCCTCTATTGTTGGAAATATTTTCGCATGGTCTCCAACGTTTGCCTTATCACTTTTCTGTCAGATGATAAATGGGTGGGCGATTGGGATGACATATTCAACGTTTAGTTCTCTCATCATCATGAACATTCCAGACCATTTACGTGGGAGAATGATGTCATATTATACCTTTGTCCTTATGGGAGGAATGCCACTAGGAGCACTGTTAACCTCTTTGAGTGTTGGGTCACTAGGTGCGCGATTGACAGTTTCGGTATATTCTTCTTTACTCTTTTTGAGTACCGCAATACTCATTTTTTTGACAAAAGGTAAATATCAGAGAAAAATATCAGCGATGGTATAATGTTTTCACATGATAACCTCCACGCTTTCCTTAAATGAAGAGCAGAAAAAAGCTGTTACTTTTGGAAATGGACCGCTTCTTATTATTGCTGGGGCTGGAACTGGGAAAACAACAGTCATTACAGAACGCATTAAACACTTAATTGAGAAAGGATTAGCCAAACCACAGGAAATACTCGCACTTACCTTCACAGAAAAAGCGAGTCGGGAAATGGAGGAACGGGTAGATTTAGCACTTCCATATGGGATTACACAGATGTGGATTTCCACGTTTCATGCGTTTTGTGACCGTATTCTTCGCAGCGAAGCGCTTGCGATTGGGCTTGATCCGAATTACAAACTTATGACTGAAGCGGAAACGATTCAATTTATGCGGTCGCATCTTTTTGATTTTGATTTGAATTATTTTCGGCCTCTTGGAAATGCGACGAAGTTTATCTCCGGTATGATCCAGCATTTTTCCAGATTGAAAGATGAAGATATTACACCCATTCAATATATTGAATGGAGTAAAAAACAAAAGATTGAGAAGGAAGAGCGCGAGAAATATTTGGAATTGGCTTACGCGTATAGGACGTATGAAGAGCTGAAAGTAAAAGAGAGTGTAGCTGACTATGGGGATTTAATTGGACACACGGTAAAATTGTTTCGGACTCGAAAATCAATTTTAAAACGCTATCAGGAACAGTTTAAGTATATTCTCATCGATGAGTTTCAGGATACGAATTTTATTCAAAATGAACTCGCAGTTCTTTTATCTGGAAAACGAGCAAACATCTCAGTTGTTGGAGATGACGATCAGGCAATATACCGTTGGAGAGGAGCAGCTGTATCAAATATTATCCAATTCCGTAAACGGTTCCCAAAAGCAAGTATTGTGACCCTTACAAAAAATTACCGCTCAACAAAAGAAATCCTCGATAGATCATATGAGCTTATCCAGAACAACAATCCTGATCGGTTGGAAATAGTCGAGAAGATTGATAAAAAATTGGAATGCATTCGTAGGGTTAAAGGAACAGATATATATTTTTCCTATCATGAACAAGGGGAAGACGAAGCGGAGTATGTCGCAAAAACCATTGAAATAGTTGAGAAAGAAGATGAAGACAGAATGCACAGGGATTTTGCGATACTCGTCCGTGCCAACGCCCATGCAGACCCTCTTGTGAGAGCATTACGCAGGCGCGGTATACCTTATCAATTTTTAGGACCTGGGCAGCTCTATAAGCAACCGGAAGTAAAGGATCTCATTTCCTACTTAAAAGTGCTGTATGACATTCATGACTCTATTGCATTATATCGGGTGTTATCGATGGATTATTTTGCGATCCCTCCAAGAGACATCGCATCCCTTCTTTCATACGCGCGTCAGCATGGAATATCTCTATTTGAAGCTTGTGAAGAGCTGGAGAAGATAAAAGTTTCAAATGATGGGAAGAAAAAAATCCCGTTTCTTATTACGTTCATAACCAAACAATTGGGGAGTATGAAGAAAGAAACTGCTGGTCAACTTCTGTATGATTTTTTAGAACACACGGGTTTTTTAAAGAACGTGACATCATACGCTACAGTCAAAGACGAACGAGTTGCAGAGAATATTGCAAAGTTTTTCAATAAATTAAAAACGTATGAGAGCGATCATGAAGATGCAAGTGTGTTTGCCGTTGTTGACTGGCTTAACCTTTCAATGGATGTCGGTGAATCACCGACATCAGCAACGTCAGACTGGTCAGAGAGAAATGCAGTGAATATTCTCACTATTCATTCGGCAAAGGGATTAGAGTTCCCTGTTGTTTTTCTTGTGAATCTCGTAAATCAACGGTTTCCGACGATCAATAGAAAAGAACAAATTCCTATTCCTGACGATCTTGTGAAAGAAATTCTTCCGGTAGGAGATTATCACACTGAAGAAGAACGCCGACTTTTCTATGTCGGTATGACAAGAGCAAGAGACAGGTTGTATTTCACTGCCTCCAAATACTACGGGGATGGGAAACGGGAGAAAAAGGTGTCGCAATTTGTGTCAGAGGCTATTTCCGAAGAGCGTGTTCAATTGGAAATGAAATCAGAGAAAAAACAAGATCGTCAGATGAGCCTTTTAGAATGGAAGTATATTGGTGAGAAAGAGGAAGACAGTATAAAAAGAACCGTAACGTACCTCTCATATTCGCAGCTTGAAACATATAAAACGTGTCCTTTACAGTATCGGTATCGGTATGTGTTACGCATTCCGGTACCAGCCCAACCAGCTCTTGTTTTTGGAGACACCATTCATCGGACAATTCATGCGTTTTATGAGTTAGTGAGGAGACACGAAAAAGTGAGTAAAGAAATTCTTTTGTCACTCCTCTATACGATGTGGTCTAAGACCGGATACAGAAATAAAGCGTATGAGGAAAAAATGAGAGCGCATGGAGAAGAACTTCTTTCAAAATATTTCGATACCTCATTTGACAAGAATGTTCATATTCTTGCTCTTGAACAACCGTTTAAATTAAAGGTAGGCAAAACGTTAACCATAGGAGGAAAGATTGACCGCGTAGACAGGTTGAAAAATGGAATGATAGAGATAATTGATTACAAAACAGGGAGTGCTCCTAAAAATAAAAAGATAGAAGAGGATTTTCAATTGACGATCTATGCTCTTGCTGCAACTGATAAAGGTTTGTATGGGAAATCCCCGGAAGATGTACGAGTCTCGTTTTATTTTTTTGAGGGCCAGGAGAAAATATCAGGTACACGAAAGAAGAAACAATTAGAGGAAGCAAAAGAAGAAATTCTTACAGCTGCAGATCATATTGAACGGTCGAATTTTCTTCCAACACCAGGGAAGCATTGTGATTTTTGCGAATTCCGCCTTATTTGTGAGGCATGGAAGTAGACAACGGATAATATACAGTTGTTCCTCCAAATCCTTCTTTAAATTTCGTAAACCCTTTCCACGATGTGTTTTCTTTGGGAATCCGTTCATCAAAGACGCCGATGAAGTCAAATTGTGTCGCCCCTCTTTGTTTTTCAAGTTTAAGAGCTTCCCACACGAGAAGTGTTGGAGCAAAGAGTTTCTTTCCTTTTTTTGTAGCTCCAGCAATCCAGTAGTATGCTACGGAATCATAAAAAATAAGGAAAATTCCTCCAAGTAATACATTATTGTGGTAAGCAAGGAGAATGGTAGCGTTGTTTGATGAAAAACAGCGCCACATGGTGTCCGCCCATGTAGTTGTAATTGAACCGAATAGGCCTGCTGACTTTCCTTTAATATAAATAAGATCCTTGATATTTCTTGATTCTTTGACTGAGACGCCAAGTTTGATAGCTCGCCGTACAGCTCGCCGTTTCGCTTCGGAAAATTTGTTGAATATCATTTCTTCCGTTGGAGTGAGGTCGACGCAAATTGTTTTTGTTGGAAGGAATGGATTTTTGTATATTTTAAAGAATTTAGATAATCCCTTTATCCATTTAGAAAATTCCTCCTGATTTTGAGAGGAACGCGGCTCGGGAGCAACGATAGTCACATGGTTTTTTTGAAGAATTGGGATGAGTTTAGGAAGAAACGGAAGCACTTCAGGCCTTTGAATTTTTGCAAGAGTTCCAATGAGAGGAATGTGTTTAATAAATATCTGCACTCCGTCAACAGTAATTATGTTCCATCCTACTGAGGCGATATATTTTTTATACTGAGGAGATTGTTGGATTTCCATGAGATCTTAGATAGTTTTTCGTAAGAACATCCAACGGAGCTTATCGATAAGAGTAAAGAGAAAATAGAGCGGTTTATTAAGAACAAGATCATATGAGCCGATAAATTCAACAAGATCCGGAGAAAATCCTTCTTTAAATCGGTGAAACCCGTACCACGGATCTTTTTCATCAGGTTTGGGACCAAGCGCTCCCCAGAGGTCGAACTTTTTATATCCGTTTTTCATTCCCCATCGCGCAATCTCCCAAAGGAGGAGAGTTGGAGCCATGACCTCGCGGTGTAGTCTTGAAGATGTGCCATAAGGGTAATAAATCGTGTCGCCGAAAACAAAAATGATCCATGCGGAAAGGACGGTTCCTTTGTATGTAGCTGTCCATAATCGTGCAATATCATGTTGCTTCATGATATTCCACATGGTCCGATGATACTCTTCATTATGCGCAAAAAAGCCCTGTCGCTCAGTTGTTTCTTTTTCGAGCCGGAGGTATTCTTCAAACGCTTTGTCGCTATTATCTTCTTTGACAATAACGTCGTGTTTTACCGCTACTTTAATGTTATATCTGGTCTTACTATGCATTGCCTCTAAAAGCTCTTCTTCAGTTTTTGTGAGGTCCAAGATAAAGGTATATTTTGTAAAAAGCGGATGATGGGAAGGAATGAGGCCGTCATAAGGTTGACCTTTTAAAGGATTGACTACAATATTCGGTTCGAGTTGGATGTAGATTGCATTATTTTCTTTACCGATCTTTTTTAGAGTTGCAATCATGTCGTGAGTTGGTGACGGGCCTTTCGGCATGTATCCGACTGTGAAGGGAGTATACGGAATTCTATGGAACGTTATCTGATAGTTATTTTCCCGTGCGACCGTTATTCCCATTTTTTTTCTAAACTCTCCCCATTCCCAGGTCTGAAGAGGATGGTTAACGTGAGTATTCCAATCAGTGGTATCCATAAGATTTGATCTATTATCTCACCCTTTTTGTGTATGGTACAATAGTATACGAGTATGAGGAAGATGAAAAAACATAGTAAATCAGTGTTTTTCTGGCTTCCTATTGATGAACGTTTAATCCCTCAAATTATCTCTTTTGGTCGAGTTCGGGGAATGGCACGGATATTTTTGGGGCTTGAGATGCTTCTTGCAACCCTTATTGTTTTAGGAACGGGATTAGTTGTACTCCTTTCAAAGTACCAGTAAGATTAAGGTCTAGATCAAAAGGTCTTCTTTGATAAACCCTCTCTCATTATCCAGTGAAACATGGCGCTCCATACTGTCTTCTGGGATATCAGCGATAAATCGGGAAATCATATTTTGCGTTCTCGTACCAAAGTAGAGACGATGGTTGGTGTACGTCAGATATAGTTTGTCTTTTGCTCTTGTTATTCCCACGTAACACAGTCGTCGTTCTTCTTCTAATTCGTCTTTATCCAGAAGTGACCTGCTATGCGGGAAGAGTCCCTCTTCCATGCCGACGATATATACTGTTGCGAATTCCAATCCTTTTGCCGCATGCATTGTCATGAGGGTAACACTCTTTGAATTTTTTGATGTTTTGTGTTTTTGTGGCAGTGATTCTTCCTCAAGAAGTGCTATGGTTTCCAAAAAATCATGCAGAATTGGATATGAGGCCGCAACAGAACGGAGCTCTTTGATGTTTTCGAGGCGTGATGCTTCGTCCTCAACATTGATATCATAAAGATCCAGGTATTTTGTGACAGCGAGAATCGTGTCGAGGAGTTCAAGCGTTGAAAGGGCCACAAGTTTGTTGTCTTTCTCAATTGAATCCCTGTAGTCAAGGAATTTTTGCATTCTTGTTTTTCCAATTTTTTCAATGCGTTTAAGGGATACTGAGTCTTTTTTATGTTCCAATAAGCGTAAATAGGAGAGCACGTCTTTGATTTCTTTCCGTTCATAGAACCGTGTTCCTCCGACAAGGACGTATGGGATCCCAGCGTGGAGAAACGCTTCCTCGATGCTTCTGGATTGCGCGTTTGTCCGATAGAGGACTGCAAAGTCAGTAAACGGTTTGTTTGAAGCCAGAATGGTGGTAGCTAAAAACCGTGCTTCATCCTGTTCATTTCTTGCTTCGTAGAGCGTGATCATGTCGCCCCCTGCTTTATCTGTCCAGAGTTTGAGGATTGGGTGTGAGGTATTATGGGCAATGACTCCAAAAGCTGCATCAAGGATTTTTTGCGTAGAACGATAATTTTGTTCAAGGTGGAATTCCTTGGCATCTTTAAAGTCTTTCTTGAAATTGACAATGTTACGAAAGTCAGCACCCCGAAATTTATAGATACTTTGGGATGCATCTCCAACGACGGTGATGTTGCGGTGGCGTTTAGACAATAGCATTGAGAGTTCATATTGCGGTTTATTAGTATCCTGGTATTCGTCAATGAGAATATAGTGAAATTGTTCCTGGTATTTCCCAAGAACATCCGGATATTTGGCAAAGAGGAGGACAGTTTTAAGGAGAAGGTCATCAAAATCCAACGCTTCATTTTCAATAAGCTTTTTTTGATACTGTAAATAAATCCGAGCTACCGTTTCCTGGAAATTACCCCTGGCAATATCAGCATAGGCGATAGGGGAAATCATTTCATTTTTTATTTCCGAGATAGTGTGACGGACTGCACTTGGATGGTAATTTTTAACGGATATATCCAATTCTTTCATGACGTCTTTAATGAGGTCCAAGGCATCCTGTTCGTCATAAATAGAAAAATTAATGGGGATTCCTAAATATCGTCCGTCCTTCCGCAAGATTTTTGCACAAAGTGAATGGAATGTTCCTGAATAGGAAAGAGATGAAGCAGTTATATTTCCTAAGAGTGATGCTATTCGTTCTTTCATCTCTCCTGCTGCTTTATTTGTAAATGTCACCATGAGAATGTTTCCCGGATCGACATGTTTTTCTTGGATTAGGTATGCAACTTTAAACGTGAGGACTCGTGTTTTTCCGCTTCCTGCGCCGGCTAGGATGATGTTTGGTCCTTCAGTGTGCTCTACCGCTCGTTGTTGTTCGGGGTTACAATTGTTGAGAAGTGAGTCAGTCATAAGATATAATGGTATCACACATATGGATACACGTTTCATCGTCGGTAATTGGAAAAGCAATAAAACTATTGACGAGGCAAAGCAATGGTTAGAAACATTCAAAATTCAAACAATTCCTTCTGAAAACATATCAATTATTCTCTGTGTCCCTTTTACCCTTCTTTCTATTTGTAAGGATTTTGTAACAGCAAATAAAATACCAGTAAAACTCGGAGTGCAGGACATCTCCCCATACAGCATAGGATCGTATACAGGAGAAATTGCAGCGAGCATGGTGAAGGGATTGGCTGACTATGTGATGATTGGCCATTCGGAAAGAAGGAAGTATTTCAAAGAAACCGATGAAATGCTTTTTTTAAAAACGAAAGAAGCTAAACAAGAAGGATTATCAGTGATCTACTGTGTGGAAGATGATTTTGTAGCAGTGCCACAAGGAGGAGTAGACCTTATATTATACGAGCCGCCTACAGCGATCGGAACCGGTACCGCACAAAGCGGGGAAGAAGCAAATAAAATGGCGCAAAAGATCTTTGAAAAGGTCGGGAAACCAGTATTGTATGGGGGGAGTGTTAACGCGACAAACGTAAAAGATTTTACAGGAAAACCGTATATTAAAGGCGTAGGAATTGGAAAAGCGAGTTTACAAGTATCAGATTTTGTTGCGCTCATTTCCGCAGTATCTTCATAAAAAAAGAATACACATACGCATATGGTAAAACGAACACTTGTCAGGTCAACACTTCTTCTCCTTTTTTTCATGGTAACAATGGGAATACTTCTTGGTACATTTAAGCTCCTCTATCTAGCTCGCATTCTTGAAACTTCTACAGGATTGACCCCACTGTCACTTGGAAAAATCGCATTCAATGGTGGGGTGCCGGTTAAGCAGTCAGAAGGAAAAATAAACGTGCTTCTCATGGGAGTGAGTGGAGGGGATCATGAAGGATCTGATTTGACTGATACAATCATGGTAGCTTCCCTTAACCCCGTCAAACGCACAATATCCCTTATCTCAATTCCCCGAGACATATGGTCGGAAAATCTAAAAGACAAGATAAATAGCGCATATCATTATGGCAAAATTGATGGAGATGGTTTGTCGTTATCCAAAACAACAATTGAGGAAGTGGTTGGCATTCCTATCCATTATACATTTCTTTTTGATTTTTCCGGATTTCAGGCAATTATCGACCACATTGGTGGCATCAACGTTGCAGTTGAAACCTCTTTTACAGATTCAGAGTATCCGATTGCTGGGAAAGAAAATGATTTATGTGATGGCGATTACACTTACGCATGCCGGTATGAAACGATAACATTCAATAAAGGCATGGAATATATGGACGGCGCAAGAGCTCTCAAATACGTCAGAAGCCGTCATGCGGAAGGGGATGCTGGGACTGATTTTGCGAGAGGCACTCGACAACAGGAAGTGATTATTGCCATAAAGAATAAGATTCTAGCCAAAAAACCCTGGTTTCATCCGACCTTTAGTATGCAACTGTATGCTGCAGTTGATACCTATAGTGAAACAGATATGAAGGTAGCTGAGATATTAACCATAGGGAAACTGTTTGTCGGGAAACGCCCTGTATCAATTAAGAGAATTTCCATTGAACCCCTCCTAATGATGCCACCAGAAGGAGAATATGACCGGTATGTCCTTGTACCAGTTGAGAGTTTTAAAACAATACAAGAATACATTAAGAGTGAGATAGAAAAGTGAGAGAAAAGAAATAACAGAAAAGACGGTTCTACAAAAATACACCTTACTCTATATAAGAAAACAGTGTTTACAGCGCCAATCCAAGAGTCAGAAGAAGAATCCCTCCGATGACAGCAAGTATTCCATAGAGTCCAGGTCCAACGCCAGCAACAGGAACTTTCGGTGTGGGTTGTGCTGTTGGGGTTGGAGAGCTAATGACTCCTGGAACAGATGTAGGTTGGATAACCTTTGTTGTACTTGTTGGTTGCACATACGCATATTGTTTTGATGTTGATGTTGGGTAGTAAGTGACTCCTGGGATCGGAGTATTTGTTGGACCCTCAGGACAAACACAATCTGTTTGGGAAGTACATGCCGAATTTCTACATCGTTTAATGCTCTCTGACGTTGTTGCACACGTTAATCCAGATGGGCAATCACTGTCTGATCCACATGATGCGTCACAGTATGATGGACCATTGGTTGGTGTTTCCGTTGCGGTTGAAGCAAGAGTAGAGGTAGGAATATCTGTGGGAGTACTCGATGGACCAGTAGTATTCGTGGGGCCTACCGGAGTATTTGTTGGATTTGTACCTCCTCCCCCTCCAGTTGGGGTAGCTGCAGCACATCCGACTACTGGTTCTTCTCCTGGTGATAATCCACATGATTTTGCTGTAGTATCTGTTGGGGTGCAGAATTCATTTGATTTCCAACATACCCATTTATTCTCCCAATTCATCCAAGGATATCCAGGTGGACATGTACAATTAGGTTTAGTATCTCTGGTATTATTAGTGACAATATCCACTCCCATATTCCCACGAAGATCCCTACATATATAGCCATTGGAAGTGGTATAACAGTTTCCTATTGCATAATTTCCTCGACAATAAGGTGCTCCTGTTGTTTGACATATACCCGCTGCAGCAATTGTCATAGTTGCTGCTGCAGTTAATGCATCGGTAGCGATACATTTTCCATCTCCGGTTCCTCCCATAAAACATTTTCCTGAAGCACATTGACTATCTGAAGAACAGCTTGCGTTATTAGGAAATAATGTTGGGGTAGGAGCTGCTTTTTTACAACAAGCATATCCTTGAGGACAAGTACCTGATCCAGGATCGCTGCAGGTATTTTTTGTGCATGTTTGGGTTGTGTTTTTTTCACATGAATATAGAGGTGGTGTATTTGATGGTTCTGTCCATCCACATTCTGAATCAGAAGAACATGAGTCTGAACATGAAGAAGTTGATGCCTGTTTAACACATCTATTACTTGAAGAGCAGACTTTACAACTATAAGTATATACTGGAGCTCCACCACAGTCACTACTGAGTGAACATTGATCATAATCAGAATTACAACTACCGGATCTTTTTACGCATGATGTTCCAGAACAAACCCTACAAGGTGTAGTGATGTTAACAGCTCTACTTCTCAAATCCTGTACGAATTTTGTTTGTGATCCGTAATAGATGGCAACCGGAAGAGTAAAAATGAGAAGGAGGAGGCTTACTATAAGAGGAGCTTTGCTTTTTGATTTTGTTTTTGGTTTTTGACCAGTGTATTCAGGAGGTTTTCCGTTTTCTTTTTTTGGTCCAGTTTTATCAATAATAACAGATTTACTTTTTGGTTCTATTGGAGGCAAATCAACTTGTTTTTTTTCTTCAGGAATAATAGGAGGAGTTGGAGGAGTGGGAGTTGAAGCTGGTTCTCCCTTGATCGTTGAAGCAAGTCCTCCGAGAGGATTTTCTTTTGGTTTTTCTGTTTCACTTTTTATTGGTTTAGCTTTTAGCGGTTCCACTGCTTCAGTTTTTAATACTGGAGAAGGTATCGTTGGTGTGGGCGACGGAGTATTTTCCATTGGTGTAGGAG
>Ga0172375_10001986_pt1 | contig 32455 bp, 39 predicted proteins | sample LakKiv1m_FD_114537 | JGI IMG/M metagenome (GOLD analysis project Ga0172375, IMG submission 114537) | Freshwater microbial communities from Kabuno Bay, South-Kivu, Congo - kab_092012_11.1m | ecosystem: Environmental > Aquatic > Freshwater > Lake | place: Democratic Republic of the Congo... | reverse complement strand
TTGCAACAAGATTTATAGCATTTTCATCTTTTGGTTTCCATTGACCAATCAGATCGAAAACTTCGGTTACTGTGTCGGGCCTGTAATAATTTTCTTCAGGAAGCTTCATTCCATAGATTCTGGCGTATTCCTGATCCAATCTTGCTTCGGGATCAAGAAATATTACTTCTCCATTTCTTTTTTGAGTAGATGCGCTCATTTCAGATAGAATTGCTGTTTTACCAGATCCAGATGGGCCGAAGATTTCAACAATGATTCCTCCGGGTATTCCTCCAATTTCACTTCTTCCCCCAGAAATTGCAAGATCAAGTAGAGTAGAGCCTGTCGAAATCATCTGTTTGTAATTGTATTCTTTTTTTTCAACAACTTTCTCTTCAGTTGTAACTTTAACGATTTCTTCAGCAATTTCTTCTACTGCTCTTCTTTTTAATACTGCCATTTCAAGCTCCTTTTGGGGGGGCTCCAAAAGGAGCCCCGGCTGAAAAGAAATTATTCTCCCCTCTGGCGTCTCGCAATTCTTCCCCCATTCTCTGTACCAGATTCTTGAGTCATTCTCTGTTGTCTGGCTTGACGTTTCTTTTTTTCAATTTCTTCATTCTCTGCTGCACAAGAATTGTATTGTTTGCAGTTATTACAATTATCGAGCTGATCAATGTCTTCTCCAAATTTACCATTTGCAGGGCATCCAGTGCCAAGGATGGATGCCTCTATTTTCTCTTCTTTTTTCTCCTCGGTGCGGCTTTCACGTCTGGTCGAACTCACCTCATCGGTTTCATTTTCCTGTCCACTATGACTGAAGTACATCTTTGAAATCTCATCATATGAATAAACTTTTACTATTTCATCCAATGTTTTTGCTTGATCCAATATATCATCGGAAATCTTGTAATCACGGTTAACAAATTTGTGGCCTTGTACTGTTTTATATTCATCATTAGCAATTTCAAAGGAAATGCTTTTCCCGTTATCAACGTCAGAGAATGGCTCATACCCACCAGTGCGAGGGGATCGTGCCTGGAGAAGAATCGGCTTCTCGGAGTATTTATGAGATACCTCCCATATCTGAACGCCTTTTTTCTCTTCATTATTGCTGTAAACCAGAACATTATAAACACATCGACGCTTTAAAGCAATAGCCGAGTAAGTATCATATTCTTCGCCTTCGGCAACTCGGGCATCAATATCTTCGCAAATAGGACAAGGTTTTTTGTAATTTTTGGAAGGGCAAATTACCCATGCCTTCCCTGGGCCAATACCTTGATGAACATACAACTCCAAAACATAGCAATAATCTCCTTCTTTGACTGGATTGCGAGGATTCAGCATGGGGTAATTCTTACCCGCAAGAAATGGGATAATATCTATTAGATGGGGAGTGTCTTTTGTAGGCCTTGGTTGCCATAATTTCAATTCCACGGCCGGATTAAAAAATTTAAAATTGAGATCACCATCCTTTCTGTTATAGTTATCCTCTGTTCTTTTTGCCAATTGTTCTTTTGCTTTGATACGATCAAACTTCATGGTTATCCTCCTTTTCTTTTTTGTGATTATTAAACTCTTTTTTTGTTTCAAAATAACTTTTAAATGCTGCTTTGGTTAAAACTCTTACGAGAAGATATAAACCAAATAAAGCGATAAATGATATGGCACCGTAGTAAAGGGCATCAACTGTTATCTTCATTGATATTTTCCCTTTCGCATAGTATTCTTTTCTTTCTCTCGAGCAATCTTGGATTTGTTTCTAATGTTTGCTGCTCTTTTGCCCCGCAGTTTTTATCAAGCATTTTTATTTCTTGCTCTCCTGGTTGCCCGGCCCAGTAATTGGAAAGAAATAGATCTGTTAATTTAGTTAAAGCTCTTTTCTTATGATCAAATGCTTGCACTGAAATACCGAGTATTTTGGCTTCTTTTACCGCGCTCAGATAATTATCACTGGCTTCCATATATTCGACGGTTTGTAATAAAGCTTCTTTAATGGAAGCTTCTGTTGTTTTTTCTTTCAGACCAAATAGCTGAGGATCCGTGCGGATCTTGCTTCCCATTTCTGCTTCAACCAGGACCAATCTTTCTTTACATCTATCTCTTTTATCCTCGGCTTCAACTGTTGATTCGGCATATTTCATAAAACAAGAAGCTTGTTTTAACCATTCTTCATCAAGTGCAAATTTATCAATTTCCAAATCTTCTTTGTACCCCATAATTTTTCTCCTTCAATTTTATTATAACCTGCTTTAGACAAAATTTTAAATAAAATCCCCAAGTACTGCAATTTTTTCTGAGAAATTTCTTATCCCATCTTCAAATAATCTTTTATTACCAGGATTTCTCAAAACAGAAGAGGGATGGATACACCAACATATCCAAACATTGAATTCTTCTGACCATACAGTCGTTCCATTTAAAGAAGTAATGCCGCTATCTTTCCCAGTGAAGAATCTCAATCCGGTATTCCCAAAAGAAAGGATAAGACAAGCATTCGTTTGTTTAATTTCATCTTCAATCCATTTTCTACAAATATCTATATGGTCAATTGTTGGGGTTTTAGTTTGAGAAGGGTAGCATTTACAAACATTTGTAATGTGAAAATCTTCTCTTTGAAGTCTATGGACCGACAATTTTTGCCAAAGCAATTCGCCAGATTTGCCAATAAAGCCTGCTCCCCTTTCATCTTCTTCTGCTCCCGGGGCTTCTCCGACAACCATAACATTATAAGTTCCTGGAGAAGGTTCTACTGGTCCATAAACAGTTTCATAACAAAGCTTGCAATCTGTACAGTTTATTAATTCGGATGACAGAGAATAAGATTTCTTCTGAATCACTCCTTTCATATAATCCCGGGGTAAATCAAGTTTTTGGATTTTAGATAAATCTTGATCAGTAAATGCCATTGGAACTTTCTTCATAAGTAAGGGATATTTCAATTTTTCTTCTTTTTTGATTGAAATATCAAAGGTAAAATATTTTTTTAGCCTATCTTGATCTCCAGCCTCGACTATTTTTTCAATGTCCTCCAAGACCTTTTCAAGCTTGGATTTTGATTCTTCTTTCTCTTTTTCAATCTTTACTTCTTTTCTCTTTTCAGGAGTTGAGAAGAAGAATCCTTTTAGTGTTGGTTTTACAACAACCGGTGTTTTTTCATTTTTTGGTTTTTCTTTTCTCTCAACTGGGACACTTAAAGCTGTTTTTTCACCAATGCCTTTTATCTCCACAAATGGGATATAAAGATTATTGTCTTTTGCTTTCCAAAGCAAAGGATCAGAAACTCCAATTTTGGGGAACACGATATTTAATCCGATTCTTTTTGCTTCTTTGATAATTTCTTCCTTTTTCCCTTCTGATCCAAAAGACAAATTGGCACAAATGAATTCTGTGGGATAATAATATTTGCACCATGCGGTCCAATAAGCCAAAATAGAATAGGAAACACTATGAGATAGATTGAAACTATAACGGCTATGAGCAAGCAACATCTCCCAAAACTTCTCAGCTTGCTGCTGGGAAAATATTTTCTTTTTTGCACATCCTTCCAAAAACATAATTCTAAAGGGCTCAAATTGTTTTACGTCTCTTTTCTTGGAAATAACTTTTCTAATTTTATCGGCAACAGAATAGGACAATCCACCAATTTTGTAAATTACCTGCATAATCTGTTCTTGATAAATAATAATACCATGAGTAGTGCCTACGATTTCTTCATATTCTTTCGTTTCCTTTCTTCTATGTCCGGATTCTTTTCTTTTTATATAATCAGACGTCATGCCACTGTCGCTTGGCCCCGGTCTTACAAGAGCAATAATATCACTCAATTCTAAAATATTTTTACACTTGATTTCTTTTGCCAGCTTTGACGTTGACCAGGTATTTAACTGAAATACTCCGGTAGTATTCCCCGCAGAAATTTCGGCATAAACTTTTGGATCATTTAATGGAATTTTTGGAAAATCAATTTTTAATCCAGTATTTTCCAATACTAATTTCTTTGTTTCAGATAGAATCGAGAGAGCATTTAATCCCAGTATATCAAGTTTTACCAAGCCAACATGTTCTGAATCCGACATTCCCCAGTTAATAACAATTTGATTTGATCTGGCAACCAAATTTCCTCGCGATCCCTGTGTAAGATCATCTGCTGATATTACCACTCCAGCTGCATGTTGTCCTTGACCGCGGATTTGGCCTTCCAATTTTATAGCAATTTTAACTTGTTCGGGATATTTTGTGTTAAAAGATTTACCAATATCTGTTTTTTCAATACATCTTTCAATCGAATCATGATTGTCATCTTCAATACTTTCAATAGATTTGGCAAATTCATCTGTTTCTTTCATTGGTAATTCAAATACTCTTGCCACGTCTCTTATGGCTGCTCTTCCTTTCATTGTTAGGAAGGTAGAAATAGAAGTTACGTTATTTTTGCCATACAATTGTTCGAGATGTTCTCTAACCTGGTCTCTTTTTCTATCCTCGAAGTCCGTGTCAATATCTGGATAATCAATCCTGTCTTCTGCAATAAATCTTGAAAATAACAATCCATAAGAAATAGGGTCTACGCAAGTGATATCAAGAAGATACGCAATAAGGCTTCCCCCGGCGGAGCCCCTGCCGGGCCCGGTCAGAATATTATTTTTTCTGCACCATTTCACCGTTTCCCATACAATCATGAAATATTGTGCAAATTTTTTATCATTGATGAGTTTCCATTCCGAAGATAATCTTTCGAAATAGAAATTCAGTTTTTCAATTGTCCAATTCTCTGCCTTTGACAGTTCTAACAACCTTTTTTCGCAGAGATCATAAAGGAATTCGGAGGGATTTTTATCTTCATAACCTGGAACTTGAGGAAGATACATTTCTTTTTTGATGATCCGGAAGTTTTTGCATTTTTCTACAATTTCCATGGTATTTTTTATTGCTTCAATTACGAATTTTCTATCAAAATATCCCTGTTCTTTAAATGTGGCGATCATCTCTTGTACTGTTCTCAAATGCAAACCCTTGACTTCAAATCTGAATCGGTTAGAATCATTCCATTTTGCATTAGTCTGCACAGCAAGAAGAACCTCATGTACTGTATGATCTTCATAATCTATAAAATGGCAATCATTGGTTGCGACATATTTTAACGAATATTGCTTAGAAAGATAATCACATTTTTCATTGATCTGAATTTGAGATTGCAAATTGTGAGGCATAATTTCAAAGTAAATATCTTCTGGCTGTTTTTTGTATATCTCAGTCAGGCAGTCTTCCCCACCGGGCAGATTCAAAAAAGATGAACCGCATCCAGTAAGGATCACTAAACCTTCACAGTTATTTATCAAGAGATCAAAATCAATTCTGGGCTTATAATAAAACCCATCCAAATTCGCTTTAGACAGCATTTTACACAGATTTTCATATCCAACTTGATTCTTGATAAGAAGAGTGATGTGGCCTCGTGATTCTTTCTTTTCTTTTATTGTTAAGTTGGGAACAATGTATGCCTCACAACCCAGAATCGGACTCAAACCAATCTTATCGCAGGCTTTTTGAAATTGAATCAATCCATCAATATTACCATGATTTGTTAAGCCAAGAGCAATAAATCCAAGTCCTTTAGCTTTTTTAACGTAAGAATCTGCAGATCCATATCCATCTAAAATGCTGTATTCATTGTGGACATGAAGATGACAAAATTCAGAATTGAACATAATATACCTTTCAATTTAATTATAACTTGTTTTAAATGAATTTTATAGATTTAATGCGCGGTAGCATGATCGAATCAACCCTGCTCTTCCGACATACGTCCAACTATCCCAGAAGATTTCAATAATACTGCAAAGTCTTTCATTAGGAGAATCAAGCATAACCTTTTCACAATATCCAAGAATTGCTCTTCTGATCTGCTCTGGCTCTTCATCCAGGCTCTTAATAATCGGGGTTAATGTTTTCCATGAAATTCCTGGCTGGAGAAGCTTCTGAATTAAATCTTTAATGGAAGAATCTTGGACTGTAGCATCAACAATAGCCTGCAGGGCTGTTTCTTGATTTTCAATATCAATAATCTGGTCAAGAAATACGATTCCCTGTCGAGCACTACCATCGCAGCATTCAGCAATTTTTTGTAAAACGGCTTCCTCCACTTTAACTTTTTCTTCAGAGCAGATCCAATGAAGAAGTTTCATTATTTTAGATCTCTGGAGAGAGGATACAGTAAATGTAGAGCATCTGGTCTTGATTGTTTTGATTAGTTTTTCTGGATCGGTTGTACATAGAATGAATCTGATATGCTTTGGAGTATCCTCTAAAAGTTTTAATAAGGCATTCTGGGCATCGGCTGTGGCTTTATGTATCTCGTCCAATAAATAAACCTTTATTTTGCCCCCCAGAGGGAGATATCGGGATGATTGAGCAATCTCTCTAATAGTATCTATCCCTCTGGTATTGGCAGAATTGTATTCGTAAATATCTTTGGCCTGACAATTTAATTCAGAGGCAACTATTCTGGCCAATGTAGTTTTTCCACAACCCGATGGTCCGGTAAATAAGAAGCTTCTGACTTCTCCACTGGTTCTGGATACAACGCTTTTTAAAGCTTCAATAGTCGCTTCATTACCGATGAATTCATCAAATGTCTTCGGACGATATTTCAGATGCAGCGGCTGACTCTTGTCTCTCTGGATCATATTTTAGTTTCCCTTGCAGTTTTAGCCTGTAATAAAGATTTCTCTCATTTATGTTAAAATAAGATATCAAACGATGACTATTGACCAATAAGGCTTCTCTCACGTTTAATCCTGACGATCCTGCAAGATAAATTATCATATCGGCATGGCCATCACGTGTTTAAAATTATCACCCGATTCAAATAATGCCTTGCCAGGTTCGATTTTCATTGTTGTGCTTTTCTCAAGAATCTGCGCGAGAAAAATCGGATTGATGTCAAATTGAATAGTTTCTGAATTATATTCGATATCAATATCCTGTTCAATCCAGCAATTCTGTTTCTCGGCTCTACAACAAATTTTATTATCTGTAATAGTTAACTGCATTTTTTTATCGATATCAATATCCCCTTCTACACTAAAAATAATGGAATCGATAGTTTTCTTCAAATTCTTTGGCATTTCTAATTTCATAGCATCAGTCATCTCGAAGAATTCAAATACATCAGGATATTCTGCAGAAACAATACGACAACTAAAAATGATGTTTTCTTCAGTAGCAAAGTGGGCCCATGCCTCGGTTAGTAAGAGCTTGGTGACTTTGATTTTTGCTAATTCTTCAGCTGAAGATAAAGGAATCAAAAAATCTCTTGGGACATCGATCGACAAACTATAAGAACTGATTCGGAGATTATCTGATGATATGATTCCTTTATTTGAAATGGACAAGCAGGATAATTCTACCAGAGAAACATCTTTAGATGCCGAAAACAAACAAAGATTCAAAGCTTCATTAAACTCTGCAGGGAGATTATACCATTTGTAATTTTTCAGTAAATTTTTTGTATTTAGATCCTGTATCATTTTCATTATTGGACCCTCTTCAATACAAGCCAATCCAGAGCGTGCCTTTTTACCTTTCACTTGAAGCTGATTATCTTTCATGGTGATTTCAATGTCGGTAGATGAAAAACCATTAATAATACGGCTCATATCATCAGAATTTACCGAACAAACAAAATCGCTTTCGCAAGGATAACTAATGCAAATCCGATCATTGTAAGCCGTAGCATCTGTCCCCGTAAAAATAAAATGAGTAGATTGTTCTACAACTTCTCTTTTTGAAATAGCTGGTTTAATTGTCTGCAGTATTTTCTTGAAATCTTCGGTTTTTATTAACATTCTATACTCCTTCATTCATGATTCTATTGGATTTCTCAATGTATTCTTTTAACCATTCCGGTCCAAGATCTTTTAAGAAGAAATAAGATAGTAGGCGATTTTTGCACCGTCCTTTACTAAGGGTATCTCCCTGATTATCTTCGGCCCATGTTGCAAGATAGATAATCATATTAATCCAAATCCTTTCCTTTTTGTAACAATGTAAGGCCAAGGCCAAGGAGGAAATTGCTCCTGAAGATCACCATAGTAAATTACATTCATTTTATCTCTCATTTTATAATCATTGGATAGCCCTGGTTCAATAATAATTTCAACCATGTCATCCTCTCCCCATCCCCATGAGACATATCCCTCTTTACCTGTTATCGTAGATTTCATTCTTTGTAAATCTGCTTCTTCTTTACCCCACCATTTCTCATTTTCTTTTAATTCATATGGAGGAATTCCTTTTGATTTATCTCCTCTTCTGGATTCAGTTTTAAATTCTGATTTGCCCATCTTGAATCCTTTTTCCTCAAAATAGTTAAGAAAAACAGCTTGTTCCATTAAAGTTTTTGAAGAAAAATGTTCTCCTTCCATTTTAACACTGGGTGATTTATTTGAAACACTGATTTTCCATGGACTCTGGTGATAATCATACTTGCCATTAACTTTTTTAGGAATAAGAACTCCACCTGTCCGGCTAATCATGACCCAGGCTGTGCTATCGACTGACCACCAGGGGTATTTAAACATTAGATCAAGAGACGTCATTCCAAATCCATGAACTTTACACTGAGGCATTCTATCCGAAGTACCACAAATAATATTCCAGGCTTTTTCAAGAAAGTTTCCTATTAAAGCTCTGTCAGATGTAACCATTCCCCCCAAAGCAATATAATCATATTTCTTGACATAAGTTTTTAGAAGATTAAAATCTTCTCCACAATGAAAACAAGGTAGTGGGTTCAATCCCCATTCTTCCATTTGCTTTTGATTGGCCAGTGTTGCTTCAGGATCGCCAATTACATCAAGATTTGCATACACTGTTAATCCATCTGTAATTTTTTGGAGACCTTTAATAAAATTGGCATATTCCCCCAAATTAACCGGGACTCCAGTAGAATACGCCGAATATGCTCCAGAATCTAAAAACAGACCGAGATTTTTTTGAGACATTTACTCTCCTTTCATCATTACCAATCTTGTGAATTCATTTCTGGCAGCAACCCCTTTATGCGAATCTTCCAGAAAGATTCCTTTCATGGATGAATATCCCATAATTGAATGTTGTTTCTTTATCCCTCTACAGGCAATACATAGATGTTTTGCTTCAATAATACAGGCAGCTCCAAGGGGTTCCAAGTGAGTCATTATAGCATCTGTCACCTGTTCTGCTATTCTTTCCTGAATTTGAAGTCTCTTTGAAAAAACATCCAAGAGCCTGGCCAGTTTGCTAATTCCAATTACTTTACCATTCGGAATGTATCCAATATGGGCCTGGCCGGAGAAGGGCAGAAGATGATGTTCACACGTTGAGTAGAATTCGATGTTCTTGAGATAAATCAAGCCACTAATATTGTCTTCCTTAAAAACCGTAAAGAGGTCTTTTGGATCTTGATTATAACCGGCGAATAATTCATCCCAGGCTTTTACAACTCTTTTTGGGGTGTCTCTTAATCCTTCTCTTTCCGGATTTTCCCCGATAAATTTAAGCTGTTCTAAAATTATCTTGTGTTTTTCTGATAAATGATCGTCGGACATGATTACCTCCTATTTGTATTATAACTTGCTTTATTGAAATTTCAGAGATTTTATTGCGTCTTTTTTAAGTAAACAATTTTCACAAACCCCGCATTCTGGAACAAAATAGCATGAATACGTTTTTTCAATATCAATGTTAAATTGTTTATACTTTGCCAGAATTGCTTTTTTATCCATTCTCCGTTCCAGAAATGGAGCCCTTACCCGGACATGATGCTTAAATCCGGTAATAGCAAGTAGATTAATTGCATCGACAAAATGTGGCGATGTATCGTCGGTAATCATTTTGTAAGACCTGGTATTCTTCCATTCATCTTCTTCATACTCATAGCCAACCTGCAATTCGCTTACTTGATGAGCAGAACACCAGGCAATGGCATAAAGCAACATAATGGCATTTCTTCCCTCAATATAATAGTCCTCATGTAAGATTTTATCCCAACTACCAAGAGGGTCTTTATTAGCAGGAACAAATTTTGTCTGAAATAATCCAGCAGAAGTAAGCTGCCATTTGTGGTTATACATGTAATCAATAGCGATGACCTGGTCAAATCCAAGTATTGCAGCATGGTAATTAATCAATTCTTCCTGCTTCTCCCATGTTAACTGACCATAGTTGGCCGATAAAAGAATTGGTCGTTGCTCCAGTTTCTTGGCTTCATACATAAGTAAAGTGGAATCAATTCCACCCGTGACCATTATGGCTCTACCCATTTCTCCTCCTTGAACTTATATGAACATTGAGGGATTTGCCTTATCTGAAAACTGCTGCTTGGAAATTTGCGGCATTTTTCAGGTCGATTTTTGTAATCTCCACATATTGTTTTTGAATCTTCATTTTTTGCGTTTTTGCATCTTTCAAACAGTGTGAATTGAATTGTATTTTTATCGAGTTTTTTTAACATAACCGGAAGCAACTGTTCTACTCCTTCTGGATAATCCATTCCATGTAGATCTAAAAAATGAGAAATCCCTTCTTCCTTGACAATAATTGCATCGCTGTGACAACATATTCCACAGCCATTACAGGTTCCTGTTTGAATTTCTCTCTTATCGGGAATTACAGTCATTTGAACGGGGATAATCGCAGCATCTCTTTCTAAAAACAATTCCTGGATTAAAGAAGGGGCAAAATGTTCGCGAATTTTGCCGATAGCAAGCTCCTTATCAAACTTTTTGCAAGAAAAGATGTCAATATATGCATCACAAGTTAAATCAGAGAAATGACCCGTTATAGCCGAGGTTTCAATTAGCTGAACCAGAGAATATCCGGCGGCCTCTGGAACCTGCTCAGCAAAGTGTTCAATAATTGGTTGCCCATAAGCTACCATTCCAATACTCGGCACCAGGTCTTTTACAAAATCATAGATGTTCTCTTTCCTTGTTACATTATCATTACACTTTTTCAAATTGAGTATTAAATGGTAACCCCATACTTTTTGCAACATGCTTCTACCTCCTTTATTTCATTTTTTCTGTTTTTTGATAAGCATTCATAATAGAATTCTTTCAGTTTTGGTACCGGATCATTTTGGAAATGCAGGTTGCTATCTGGAATCTCATTTAAAGATACGGCAACAAATTTTCTCAAACAACTTCTGCAAACCCCGCATTCCATAATTGAATTTCCAGAATAACAACTTCTTGTTTCCGAAAACAAAAGGTCTGACGAAAAATCATCAAGAAAGCGTTTTACAATCTGTGTCTTGGTCATCTCTTTAAATGGCATTGAGATTGAATATGGTGCTTTATAGACTACTTTTTCTTCATCTATAGAAAAGTAGTTTAGTATGTCTTCTATCTGAGCTTTGAAAACATAGTCTTTATCTTTCGTGGTATCCCCAGCAGTAAAACCAAACCAAATTTCATTTCCATACTGAGCGGCAATTAAAGCCATCAAATGATTTCGAAATGGAATGATTTTATTCTCAAGTTCAAAATTGACTATTGGCAAAGAGTATAAATTTATTGCCGGGAAAAGTTCCATAATAAGCTCTAATTCTTGCTTATTGTCTTCTGTTCCCGTTATTAAGAATAAACATTCCTCGTCTTTAAAATGATAAAGCTTCTTGATTGCATATGAATCAAGACCCGCACTAAACATCAGAATACGTCTTCTGGCCATTTTAATCCTCCTTCATTGCGGTCATCAATAAAAACATCTGCCCTGATTTTATCCATTACCAAGGCATGATACTTGATTCCTATGGTTTTTAGTTCCTTTTCCGTCAGGTCGCGAATTGCAGAACTACGGGCAGTGTGAATGATAATAAAATTATTTTTATTTTCATAGAGAAAGTTAACTTTTTCTGGGAATAATTTAGCCGTTGCATCAAAATCAATTGCGTATATTTTCATTTCCCTGGCCAGCTTTCAAGTTTTATTTGTATAATACTTTTCTTATCTCCAGTTCTGGTTTTTAAAAATACTGCGCCTTTATCAGTTTCCAGATATTTAATATACGGAGAAAGTCTTGCATACTGACAACCGGTTTTATTGACAATTTCTTCATAAGTAAGAGTAGCGCCGGTTATTAATAACTCGTCGATTTTTGCCGATTGTGATTTAATTCTGTGGCCAAAGATATTCTTATTTGTTGATGTTGATAAAACCGTTTCCTTGGTAACTACTACGCCCTCTCCATCCACCAAAGCATTATATAGAAGTACAATTTCATCTGGTAATACGGCTTCTTGAGGAGAAGGCATTCCGTTGGCCCCTTCAGGAATTTCTTCACAAGCATTCATAAATAATTCGATCAGTACATCTTTCCCAGCTTTGGGATTATACTGAATTTTATTTTTTAAAATTGGAAAAGATTTCCCATTTTCATTTGTATATTCAATTAAATTCATCCTCTTAATTGCTTCTTCAATTTGTATTCTGGCAATTATCATAAATACCTCCTTTAGTAAAGAAAGCATCGGGCGTATCGCGTAGAAGTCTTCTTTCCGGATTTTGTCCGATCCAATCTCCAAATTTATTTGTCATTCCAAATCCGGGCAATAATGGCATGCTTTCAATTGTCATGAACATATCATACATGGCCCGGATTATTTGATTTTTTGTTTCAAAATTATCAATGAGTTTTTGAAATTTAGAAATTCTTCTTCTCTGCAGCAAATAATAAGACCTTCGGGTCTTATTTTTCATATTGATAAAATCAATTTCATTTGAAATCCCTTCTATTAGAAATTCACAAGAAGATAACAAATTTTCTTTCAGAGTTTCCAGGGATTGATACTGAGCGTGAACAAGCAGAAATGTAAAAATATCCATAATAACATTATTCTTTGATTGTTCATAATCCATTGAAAAGTCATTTATTTTTAAAATCATGTTATTCCTTTCAATTTTATTATAACTTGTTTTAGAGAAATTCCATGAAAATATTTTATGCAACATTGATCAATTTGTGAATCTGATAAGAAAAAACTGCCCCTTGCTTTTTTAGAAAAGGCTCGGCCGACATCCATTCGACTAATACTTTTGGATTAATCTCTCCAAAACAGGGAGAAAATGCGAATTTTGGTAAAAATTGATTAATTTTTTTTAAATCTTGGCAAACTTTTAGCGATTCATCAAAATCTTTTCTGTCTTTGATAACAAATTTTATAATATCATCAAAATATAGATTCTTGAAATTTTCCAGTTTCATCATATGACTCATACCCGATGAGGGAGTTTTCCAATCTACAATCCAACAATTCACCCTTGGATTTTTCTCGATGAGAAAAGATCCATTTGTTTCAATTGAGATATTGCATTCCTTTTGGCCAAGAGAGAAGATAAGATCTTGTAAATCTGGCTGCAACATTGGCTCCCCACCAGTAATAGTCACGTTTTTGCATCCAAGAGTTATGACCTTATCTACAATTGGTTTTATTTGCATTTCAATCCCTGCCTTCGGATCTTGCGTTTTTGCTGTGTCACACGCAACGCATCGACAATTGCATCCCGCTGTTCTGACAAAAGTACACAAAGATCCTTGGTAGCAATTGTTTACTTCACCATTGATTGATGAGAAAATTTCATAAATTCGCATTATTTATTCCTCCAAATAGCAGATGAAGAGGATGTTTCATAGAGCTCTACCTGTTCCAAAACAATATTACGTGGTAATTCTTTTTTTAATATCGTAGCAATTGACCCTACCATCTCTTCCGCGGTGGGATTTTCCCAGATATCATTCAACATATGATGATCAACTTTATCAAGAATAGCTTTTTGAATTATTTGCTTGAGATTGGAGAAATCCACAATCATTCCTTTCTCCGGTCCCTTTGTTCTAACAGGCCCTTTTATAATAATTTCAAGTTGATATGAATGTCCATGTTGACGATGGCAGGCTCCCTGATGATTTGGTAAATAATGCCCAGCCTGGAACTCAAATTTCTTTTTAGCTAATATTTTTCCCGTTTCCATTCTCATTTCCCTCCTTTTCTTTTTCTATTATAATTTCACTATCCAGATTCGCTTGACCAAGGGATAGCTGTTGCAGCACAATTGCCGATTTAAACTGATCAAATTCTCCATCTCTATCTGCAATTAACGATACTCTCATCGTGCTTGCTCTCTTTTCCTCTGGCAACTGATTTAGTGCAATGCCAAGATCAATATGAGCAATTTTACGAATATCTTCTGCGGCATCTGTCGCAACTACATTCTTCTTATCGAACGATCCCCGGTTAGTTTGAGAAGCCGTGACAACCAGACAATGTTTCGAATCAGCAAGATTCTTCAATGATTTCCAGGTTTCATCAATTTTCTCTCTCCCTGTAGACCTGTTATCTTCAGGGGCAAGAATATCAGCATAGTCGATAACAATAACATCAGGAATAAAATCATCGGAGTATTCGAGCATTTCTAAATCATGCTTTAGGCCAGTTAAGCTCACAGAAAATGCCGGGTAAGATTTTAATTTTAGATTATTGCGGGACATTTTACCGATTGCAACTAATTTTTTCTTGCCCCATACTGTATTCATTTTATTTGCATGAAACATTTCAAACCATGTTGCTATTGCATAATCTTCATTTTTACTACGACAAACTGAACAAGGCCGGTATGATATCAATTCTGAAAAAAGAGGTTTTAAGCCTTTATTGTTCAATAATCTCTCCGAATTGGTTCTTATTGATTTAGTGCAAGATCCATCTTGATTTTTCATACAATCAAAGCAAGGGAATATATAGTTTTTCGATTCATCTCCCATTGCAGAAAGTCGACGGTACATTCTTTTCTTTACTCGATGAGCACCCATTTCAAGCGAAATAAAAACTACTTTCAAATTATTCATCATTGCTTGAATCGCAATTTCTTGTAGCCAGAATGTTTTCCCTCTTTTGGCTGGTGCAAAGATGGATATTAGCCAGTTTCTTTCCAAAGTACCGATTAGATTGCCGACAGCGCCATTCAATCGAAATAATTCATGGGTTTTATCTTTTTCATCAACAAAAAATTGATTCACCGATTCTTCAGTCAATACTGACATCCAACCAGAGGTCTGAAGTAGGATCTTCTTTCTGCTATCAATCTCTCTTTCGGCTTCTTCTATTTGATCCAGTTCCAGAAAAGTCGAAACTCTTTCTGTCATGTTTTTTAATGCTTGTTTTTTGAAATATGTAAATGTTTTATCGAGGTAGAATTGATAGTTGAAAGAATCATCAATTGCATATTCAGAGGATATTTTTTCCAGGAACTTCGATATAATTTCAGCGGTTTCAGGCCTTAATTTTCCCGATTCAATATCATAAATATCTTGAATCTTGTTGCCAGGAGCAGTTTTATATTGATTATAATAGCTCAAGGTCCATTCTGCTACAATTTTGACATAATCATTAGACAGAAGTTTTTTATCAAAGATTGGTTGAATTTCTCTACAATATTGGGTAGAGGTAATAAGAGCGGTAATGATTTTATCTTCAATAGTATTGTCAACTTGAATACGACGCAGCATAAATTTCCTCTTTCAAAATTATTATAACCGTTTTTAAACAAAATTTTGAAAATTTTTCTTAGTCGTAAAGATCTAATCTAACATCCCCTCCATTATCAATAGTAACATTATCATCTTCTTCATAATCTGGCCCATACCCCCATTGATCCCCTTCAAGCCTCTTCTCTTTTTCCTCTTCTCTTTTTTTTGCTTGTTCAGAAAAGATCCTGGCCTGCTCTACACAGCCGCCGCCGCTATCGTGATTAAATACGAAATACCCTTGGGAATTCAAGTAGGCGGGTAATCTTCTATTGAATGTATCATCGGATGCCAGCCATCCGAGATTGATTTTACTTGTATCACTACAATCTTTCAAAATAGCGCTCATTAACAATTCTGCCCATTCTGGTTGTCCCGGTCGATTTATGAATTTTCCATAATTATTCTCTTCAAATTGCTTTATTTTTTGAGAGGAATAACGAAATGTGTTTTCTTGCTGAGTAGACCATTTATCAATATAAGCATTGCCAAGAATTTCTTTCCGGTAAAGATCTTTTAGATTTTCAGTGTAATATGGCATTGGATCATTAAGTAATCGCTTTGATAGTTGAGGAGGATCCATATATTTTTTGAATAAGTATTTCTCACCTTTTGTAAATTCCGATAGAATAAAATCTCCAATAGAAGTTTTTTGGAGTTGTTTTTTGTAAATTGGATTGGATGGCTCATATTCTTCATCGAAAGCGGCAATGGAGAAATTTCGGATAGAGGCTTTTATATCATCTGGTGTGAATTTCTTGTTCAGTAGGGTTCCATTCAGCAGTTTTCTAATCTTCTGAATATTTGCTATGTAGGATTTGGTATTTGTACGGGTAGGGTGTAATTTCATTTCTGCCCAGTATTCAATGATACTTTCAATATCTGAAGAAATGCGCAGGATCTTAGGAGCCGGAGGCTCTTGGGATAGGAGTTTTTCTTTTTTAATATCTTGTGCGATTCTAACAGGGTGTCTGGTATTGGATGCTTGACTGATATTGATATCTGATTGGATGTCGGTATTGATATCTGAATTGATATCTGAAGAGGTAGAAGTTCCTACCTTTTGTGGAGCAGGTACATTGACTTCACCAGATTCCTCCGGAATCTGGTCTAATAAAATTTCTTTATTATCTTTAGATAATAAAAGAGAAATTTTATTAGAATTATTATTACTTAAATTATTATTTAATATGCTGCGCCTAATTTGCTGATCCAGTTCCGGAAATTTTGCAGAACTTGATCCCCGATTTTCTCCTAACTGGTTCTCTACAAATTCTATTAGTTTTTCTGCATTTACCCTATAAAAGTTCTTGCAAGGTATACCTTGCCGCTTTACTTCTAAGACTCCAATTTCTTTAAAAAAATCTATATAGATAGTTTGTTTTTTTTCATTGATCATTGTCTCTTCGAAAATTCTATTTTGAGAAAGATAGAAGAAGCCATTTTCTTCTATTTTTTTGTAATTTACAAGATATCGGCGCCAGTCAAAGAGATGAGTTATCCATAATGTTTTCTCAATTCCTAATACTTTTACCCAGTCTTTGTGACATTGCCAAAACCCACCACCAATGTAATTTGATAGTTTTTCATTATCCATTGCTATCTTCTTTCCCTCCTCCAATTTGTAGTTTTGAGACAATAAAAAGGCTCCTTTGTAAGAAGTAAGACCAACAAATTCTTGACTTACATTGCCCGCGAAAGCATTTACTACAAGAAGATTTTATTGGGGTACCCTTCCAGGGGTAAGGCCAACCAATTGAGGAATTACTGAAGTTGGTCTTACTTCTTACAAAGGAGCCTTCATATTTAATTGTCTCTTCCGCGGGATCCTATGAAAGCGATTCTGGAAAATCGACCTTCCATCTATATAAAACCAAAAACGCCGGTTCGAAATAATTTATTTCTGCAAAAGATACGAAGCCATAAAGTCAGCAGCTTGAATCAAACTGACCAGCTTATGGGCATTCATAGCGGCCAAACATGAGTATCCTGAAGGATAGCCTGTGTGATATGCCGGGTCAAATCCCCCCAGGTGCCATCTTACGGCAAGCGCTTCTTCATTTGTAAGTTCAATGTATTTCTGAACGAGAAACAAAGATTTCTCTCCATGGCCCAGAGGAAACTGATCTTTTACCTCCCACACTTCTTTATCTATCCATTTCCCATCAATTTTCTGATTGCGTTTTCCTTTTACATAGAAGTTTGCTTTGCAGACATCATGGAACAATGCACAGATTTTTATCGAATCAATATTTTCTTTTAATTCGAATATCTGTGCCTGCTCGAGTGCGATATCAAACACTGCGAGGGTATGTTCGAGTAGGCCCTCTTCATACGCCCCATGGTATTTGGTCGAAGCTGGGGCGGAGAAGAAATCGGTTTTGTCTTCAAGATACTCAAGTAATTTATTAATCCCATCTCTCTTGATACTTTTTGCCTCTTTTAGAAAATCATCTTTTAACATTCTCACCCCTCCTCAAAATTGATTTCTTTTCTGATGTTTTTTGCTTCTTCATCTGTTAATTCTGCTGGGTCCTTTTTATTTATACAAAGAATTTCCGCTTTAGAGCCAATTAGACTCATCAAATTCGCGAGTTTTTCAGAAGTCTTTAAGGTATTGCGGTCGAAGAGGATATACGCCTTAAAAGGCTTTTTATTGGATAGTAGAGCTATCTGAGCTGGTGTCACTTCCATCCCCATTGTGGCTACGGCTCCATCCCCCATTCTCCATGCATCAAATGCCCCTTCACAAATAATGACTTGACCTCCCTTCTTTACAGTGTCGATATTATAGATACACTCTTTCATTGGGATCAGAGCTTTTTCATTTGGACAGGTTTTATATCTCTCTTTTTGAATTCCGGAGATATCTCTTCCCGTAAAATTTACCACAATCCCTTCTTTAATAACCGGGATGAGCAAACGATAACTATAATTTCCCAAGGTATAACAAGCTTTTACATGATATTTCTTTTGAATAGTTGTGGGATCAAAGCCCCTATTGATGAGATATTGTTTATGAGGTTCTGGCAAAACTTCAGTTGCCTCCGCAGGAAGGATATTGTGAAATTCTATTTCTTTTCGTTTTTCAGGAATATAGATTTCATCATCACCAAACTCCTGAAGGAGATTTTTTACCTGGTAATAAGGGATTTTTAAACCTTTTGTTAAGAGAGTAATTAGACTGCCTTTTTGCCCACAAATCCAGCAATGGAAGTTTCCTCTTTTGAGATTGATTCCCATATGATATCCCGGATCAGAACATTGAGGGAATGGGCAAGCAATTTCCAACCACCCCTTAGAGACATTTTTACCAGATTTTTTATAATCTATCTGTATTTTGTCAAATAGCCCTACAAGGTCAATCATAAGTCTCTGTTTGGCATCTCATCAAGATGCTCCCAAGGAAATACAATCCACTCATCGTTTGGAACTTCCGTTACATAAAATGTGGGCTTGACAATTGATCTTGGTTTATAGAAGATTACAGCAGTATCTTGGAGTAATCCTTTAATGGTTTTCCCTGTGTCGACAAGATCATCTACAACCAGGATATCATTGGTATCTCCCTTTTCTGGCAACTGAAACAACAAAGGAAGATCCAACAGATGGCTGAGATAAATTGCCGGGATTAAACCGCCTCTTGCAATTCCCAAAATGGCCCTGTATTTTTCTCTCGGGATTAGGCAGCAAAGATGCTTGATCATTGTGTCGATCTCTTCTGCCCCATATAACTTTTTTCCCCATTGTTCTATCATATCCATTCCTCCTGAACATATACTGATATTCTGGAAATAGAGTGCTCAGAGATATATTTCCCTTGATCGAGAAAGTCAATCAAAAGAACTTCATGTTTATGCTCGGTTTTCCTTAACGCTCTACCCACTTCCTGCAATACCGTTAATTCTTTTTTCCCACCTCCGGCAATCATGACGCAGTCAAGTGATCGAATATTGATACCTTCTTTCCAGACAGTGGTGGCGATGACAGTCAAGCACTTTTTATCATCCATGAGTTTTCTGATAAATTCCCTTTCCTCGGCAGTTGTTTCTCCCCTGACAAAAATAGCTGGTAATCCAATTCTATCTGCAATTTCTTGCAATCTTTCTCCGTGTTCAATCTTGTTAATATAGATCAGAACCGATTTGCCTTCTTCATTGAGCTTTTTTGTTTCATCAATGATAATTCGATTTCTCTTCCGGTATTCAACAATTGCTGCTTGATAGATATCAGGGTAAGTTCTATACTCACGTAAATTTTCCATTTCTGGGATTGGAATTAATTTCACTTTTGGTTTAGCGAGTAAACCTTGCTCAACTCCTTCTTTTAGAGAGATTTCGGAAACAACGGGGCCAATTAACCCTTCCAAGGCAAATCTCCCTTCTTTTGAATCCTGTAAGGTAGCGGTTATCCCATATCTGATTGGTGCTATGATAGACGTGAGTACTTTGAAATAACCAGTTTTCTTTTCGATCTTGACTCCATTGACAAGTTTTTTTGTTACCGACAGCGAATTGCAATGGTGGGCCTCATCAACTATTACCAGATCAAATTCATTTTGCATTTCTTCTAAAACTTCATCTTTGCAAAAACTTTGGACGGTCGAAATGATAATTCTCGCCGAAAAATCTTTTTCCATCCCATATACAATCGAGGATGGCCCAACTTGAAATTTATCCAATTCTTCTTTCGTTTGTTTGAGAAGTGAAATTGTATGGCAAAGAAATAATATTCGATTTTCCGGATAGGCTGACATAATGGCTGCTGCCATTACTGTTTTGCCAGAACCCGTGGGGGATTTAATTACTCCTCTTGGTGAACTTAGGGCATTGTAAACCAGCCGTTTTTGATCGTCCCTCAATTGGATAAGAGGGGTAATATCTCCGGGTTTGAATTCAGAATGAATGTCTCCACCAATCATAGTTACTTCTATGTCATTCATATTGCAGTAATTTACAATGCATTCAAGAAGCCCCGTGAGAAAGTATCCTTTTCGATCTACCAGATAAGAATCATATTTAATTTCTTGCTTTCTATACCCTTCTTGTTTCCAATAAGATTTTGGGAATGAAAACTGTTTGATTCTCAAAAGGTCTGGTCGATCGGTTTTGCAATAACTTGTATCAATGTATTCTATTCTCATATTTTATTATAACCTGTTTTAGTTAAATTTCTGAAATTTCTTTTGAAAACTGTTTAATTTCTCGAAAAACACGGTCGATTTTGCGTGTTTTCCAGCCAATTTTTGTCAAATATTCGGCAATTTTGGTTTTGCTGATGCAATCATACTTCAAGGTTTTGAAGGATTCAATCACCTCTGATGGACCATTTAGAATTAGAGATACAACTTCTTTTGCCTCAGATGTTAGGTGGTTGACAAGATCTCTTTTCATTAAATTCGACTCTGGACTACTGGCGGATAAGCTTTTTAGATCTGCTTGATCCATCCCGACAAATTCCTTTTCATCTGCCCAAACATCCAAGCCGAGAGAATCATAGTCTATAATCCCGTGACCATAGGCCACTTGGTATCCAACCAACCAATTTTCCTCTACCATTTTTTTTCCTTGTCTTGGCATAGCGCATCTCCTTTTAATATGTATTTTTGAATTTTCTAATCCAATTACTGGAATGGCAATTACAATTCACGTGTCTGTATAATTCAATTTTATTTGTGGGATGTATACCAATGTAAATATTGGCCTTCGGGTCTTTAGAGAGAATCTTATTACAAACAAAACAAGTTCCCTTTACTGTATTTGCAATAACATCCCACTTATTTCGAGCTATGGCCGAAGGCCTACGATTTAATTTGATCATGCTTCTCACCATTGGCAAAGAATCGCTTGAGAATTTCCATAACCATTCCAGATTTTGATCGGCTTGTATCTCGAGCCAATTTGGTCAATTTATCATCAATTTCTTCTGGGACATTTGTAACAATAGTTTTTCGATTTTCATTTTTCATATTGAGCCTCCTTTTGAATTTTTAATAGAATATATTATTTTTGAATAAAAATCAATGCTTTTAAATAATTTTTCTAAAGTCCGTTTCTGAAATAACTTTGACTCCCAACTTTTTAGCCTTCTCGTTTTTATTACTGCCACTGTCTGGATCCTCCGTGATGAGATAATCCGTTTCTTTATTAAGAGAACTGAGGATTTGAATTCCTCTTGTGGCAAATTCATGGGCTATTGATTCTCTCGGCTTTGAAAGTTTTCCTGTTATGACAACTTTCATTTTATGCGCTGTTTTTTCAATGAATCCCTGATGGATATTCAGATAGATGCTTTTCATATATGAAAAGTTTGAACGAATAGAATCAAGTGCCGGGTTTGGGATACTCATTCCCTTACATAAATACCCCAGATCTGTTTCTGTCATTGTTTCGAAGAACCATTTAATTCCATTAATTCCAGTTAATTTTTTTGAGACGGCTTGCCCAACTGCGGGTAATCCAAAAGCGGCCAAGAAGTTTTCGGGATTGACTTTTTCCTTGTATAATTTATGATGGAGAATATCAAGCAATTGAATTTCATGTTCTGTAAATTCTGGCTTTTTAATGTGTTCTCTCCACTGTCTCATCTGAAAAAGATCCTTTACTTCCCTAAAATCCATTCTACCGAAGAAATGATGCATAATATCAATACCGAGACTATCAATCCTGAATAGAGTTTCATAAAACAACATCAATTTGCCCAACTGCTGGGCTATACAGCTTGGATTTTTACATGTAATATGAACTCCATTCCATTTAATTGGCTCTACACAGCAGGGGCAATTTATAGGAATAGTCGCTTTTGTTGCTTCAATGATTGATTTTATATTCGGGATGACTTCATTGGCCCTGTGAACCTCAATTTTGGCCCCAATTCCGATGTTTTCTGAAGCAATCCAGGCGGCATTGAACCCTGAGCATTTTGATATTGTTGCTCCTGAAAGTTTTACAGGGACAAAATGCACTGTTGGAATGATATTCCCAAGCCTTGAAGTTTCCCATTCAATATTCGTGACCGTTGTAATTTTTGCCTCGGCTTCAAATTTGTAGGCGATCTCAACCAACGGGTTTTTGTTGTCCGTAAAGACCAACCCATCGGAAGGTAGTTCGGGGTTTAGCATGCCCCTGAAATCTTCAACATCGTTTTTGTACAAAGAATTCCAGGAAATTCTTTTTGGGGCAGTGAACCCCTGTCCACTTAAATATTCGATCATTTTGTTCTTGGTGTACGAATCGATTTCTTCATTCCCATAGGCAGAGTAGGCCACGAATGTCAACATGTCTATTTCTGCTTCTGTTGGGCAATCTTTACCAACAATCCCCATTGCTGAATTCCGAGGTGAAGCTGCATCTGGGAAAAACCGCTTGAAGATTTCATTCTTCATTGTGATTTCACCACGCACTGCGCAGTTATGAAGACTGATCTTTCTGGGCACTTTGGACTTCAACTTCAAAGTAACATCAATCCCGATTTCTCCATCACCACGAGTAAGAATTTTATCCAGTTTCCCATCCCCATCGTAATAAGCGACCACGCTGCCGCCATCAAATTTGCTTGTGATAATATATAGCTCATCATCATTTGTAAAGTGTTTGCTGATGGTTTCCTTGTTGATCTTCTTGAGAGACCCGACAAGGCGATATTTGTGTTTTACTTTTTCTCCTGTTGTGTCTTTGTTGATGTCGTATCCAAACGAGATTTTATTTAACAAAGAATCGTTTGGGTTAATGGCTCTTAATTCTTTAATCATCTTTTCAAATTCTGAGTCTTCCATAATCGCTTCCCCGGAGTAATATGCTTGGGAGGCTTCAATAATTTTGTTTTTGAGCTCTTCGGTTGTCATCTTTCCTCCTTTTACTTTTTATTGACATCAATGAGAATGTGCATGGTTGTGGAGATGCGCATGATTATGTTGATCAGGATTCTTTTTGCGGGCTACGGCTCCTCCGGCTAATTTTTCCATCTGCGCCAGCAATTGATCGGCAGACATATGGTTGCCTGCCGATATGGCTTCGGTTTTTACCGTGATTGTCCCATCTTCCAATATTTCTAATGCTATATTATCCATAGTGTATTTCTCCTCTCTGGTATAAGTTTACAAAAAGTTAACGATTTAATGGCAAAGGCGTGATATGCGCCGTCTCCAAGCCCAGTATTTTATTCTGATTTTGATTGCTTGATAATACGTCATTTTCTTACCTCCTAATGTATTGTTCAATCTTCGTTAATATCTAATATCTTTGCAAGACAAAATTATTGGCCCGAATTTCTTTTTTAAACCACTTTTGATTTTGGGCGACTTCACTGATGACTTGCCTGCTATAAGCCCGTTTGATTTGATTGGACAGATCGATCATCTGTTTTTGATCCAATGTTCCTTTGAAGTTTTGCTCTTTTAGTTTGATTGTGAATAGATCCTCAGCCTTGTTTCTAAAGGCAATGTAACCTTCTGTCCCGGATGCTTCTGTTATTCGAAAACCTTCATTTTCAATTGCTTTCTTGAGAATTGCAAAATTTTCAATTTTGAATTCCACTGTTACTGTTCTAATTTCATAGCACGGCATATTATCCTCCTGCCCGTATAGCCGATAGCTCAGCTGGTAATTAGAATTCTATGGCTCTTTTCATTGGCATGTCGGGGAGGGCTTTAATCTCGGCGGCGATTTCTTTTATCTGTTTTGCAAACGTATCTTTCAGATCTGATCTACTCCGTAATTCTTTTGCCGATGTTCCCAATACGGAAGATTTGATTTTCTCAATCATATCCTTTATATCCTTTCGGTCAATGAAGTCAGCGTAGATATCATTAATTTGTTCCAGAAGTTTACCGAGTGAATTAAATGTCCGTTGATTCAACTTACCATTATTGCACTGCTCCTTCAATTTCTCTGTACTTTCTAATAATGCGGTATAGATGATTTCCATGACTTCTTCCTTCATGCTATTTATCGACTCGTGAAACTTCTTCATTTCTTCTCTATACTGCTCCGATGATAAAACGGAATTCTCATCGGGCGCCGCAATTTTGATAAACTGATAATTGAAGTAAAACCGTGCACTCAAGGCGTTTTTTGTCGGATAATACTGCTTAGACTTTTCATAATACATAGGGTAGTTTTGGGCGAATATTTGAATGGCTTCATCATAGTTATTTATGATTTTCTCTGTAATTTCTTTTCTTTCAATTTTTTTATCATCCAGCCAATTGATCAGATTATCGATTTTTTGTAAGGGAATAAAAAATATCCCATGAATGGGAAAAGGAATCGAATTATTTCGAATCTTATGTCGAACCTCCAAGTCGAAATTGTCCATTTCCCCCAGGAGTTCCTTAAAATCTTTATCAAATAAATCATGGACGCCTCTGACTATTTCAACTGGTAATCCTTCCAACTGTTCCCGAGACATTTTCTTGCGTCCGGCATAAGATCCCATTCTCAAAGAAATCAGCATTCCCTTTTCAAACAAATTCTGTTCGGTTATCATGGTCATTCTCCTTTCTGATTACATATCAATTTTGCGATTGTTGACAATTGATTGGTTTACAACTGTTGGTCTGTTTGCCGCGATTGTTCTCCCGTCCTTCCATTTCCGGAGATAATCAATTTCCTTACTCATGGTTTTGCTGACTGCTACTACCATGGTGTCAGCTTCGCTTACATTTTTACCAAGGGAAAGCTTCTTAGCGGCCAATTTACACCATGTCTTGATTTCAGCGCCGCTCCACCCTGCCATGTCCATAGGCTCAAAGCTAAGATCTAAACCAAAAACTCCTTGATAGTGTGCCAAGATTGCTTTTCTCTCGATTGCATTAGGCAAGTCCACGAACAAAGGAGCGCAATCCCATCTTTCCGCCCGCACGAATGCTGCTGGTAACCTCTCAATATCATTACAGGAAGCCACGATGTAAATCCCTTTCGGTCTTGCATCGGACAAGAACTTTAAGAATTGAGCATTTGATCGGTCGGTAGTCCCGCCATCATTGCTTCCCCCTTGGCCACCAGCCCCGGAGGTCCCAGCCAAGCCTTTTTCGATTTCATCGATGAACAGGATTGTTGGCGCAGCAGGATTTGCATTTGCAGTAATAACGTCCAACGCTCGCTTCATAGCTTTTTCTGCCTGCCCAACTAATCCATCCCCCATAAGCTGTGCAAATTCCATTTCGATGATCAACCTGTTGTAATGACCAGCCAGAGCCTGGCAGAAATGAGTTTTGCCAACTCCAGCGGGGCCAAGAAGCATGATTCCCTTTGCCTCAGGATCATCAATCCATTCTTGGACGATTTCTTTGGCCACCTCGTAGCCTTTAAGGTCATTTAAGCTCTTTTCGTAGTGGCGGATAGACAACCCCGGAGTAGAATTAATTTCCTCCGCTCTGAGCTCCTCAACTGTTTTAGGATCAAATATGCCCTTACCTTTGACGATGGCGTATGAAAACACTTTTACTATTTCTGAATAGGTCAACCCCTTGGCCCCAGAAATGATCCGAGCCTTTTCTTTCTCTTCGGGCTCTACAAATTTTGGATTAGCCCTGGCTGAGTCGACGATGAAATTGTAAATTTTTTCAATTTCTTCAGGCCCTGGCATTGGGAATTCAATTCTTGCAAAGTCCCGCTGCAGGATATCTGGAATTGCCTTGTTGAATGCAGTGCTCCCGACGATGATGAATATTTTACGAAACTCCGGAGACGAAAATTTTTCTGCCCTATTAAGCAGCCAAGTTGTTTTGTCTTTAGCGCATTCACCGTCAGGGGCAGTTAGGAACCAGTTGTAGTTTTGAGCAATAAGGATGGCCCCAACAGGGACTTTATCTATGCCTTCTCTGACATCTTCGAGGAGGAGTAAGGCGTCATCGGGGTTGTTGAATTGGCTTTCGCCCATTGCGTTGGTAGATTCAAAGTCCCACACGTAAACTTTGTAGTCAATTCCATTGGTGTTTTCTGCAAAGTAGGCCGTCAATCCTTCTGAGATATCACGAGTTGTCTTTTCGATTTCTTGACTTTCGCAGTAGAAGTATGAATATCCCGCTTTTATGCCAAAAACCAGTTCTTGTAAGCCTTTCATAATGCCTCCTGTGAATCGTTAAATTTCCCCTCCGCTAAAAGTTTTGCCAGATAGGGGACCATCATTTTTTTTCGTTCTGCCCCGACCCATATCTCCCTGGTTGCGTAGTAATTTTTGCACGAGCAGGAGACTTCTACGCTGCACGCAACCTGCTCTCCGTTCACACTGAACGACCAGGAGTTAGAGTTTCTACATTCTTCAGCTCGCCTGGCCGATGCAGTGGGCGGAGGTGTCCACCAATATGTTGAGGCAAAGCGACGGAATTGCGCCTCGATATTTCTGATTTCTTCCCTTGTGATGCCTTCGACGATAATTTCTGGCCTCATTTTGTCCCCTCCTGTTAATTGTCCCCGATTTAATGCTCCTTCTCTACAATTTCCCCTGTATCGAGATCCTCGAGTCCCTGATTGATCCAAGACAGGCAGAGGTCAAAAGCAGCGACATGCCCCCTATTTTTGTATATTATCTCTCGCTCCCGTATACGGCTACTCTGACACGGGAGATCATTGCCAGGCGCTCTTCTTTAGATCGGGGACACCGCTCGGTTTGCAGCACCTCCCAAATCTGCTTTGCTAAATCATGGCGGGCACGATCGAATGGTTCTCCATACGCGGGGCAGACATGGACGATGCACATCTGCTGCCCTACCCCATCCTGCTGATATATGTCCCCATCTTGTTCATATTCCAGGCATTTGTTGGCTGCGATGATACACCAGGTGGCCCCGTGTCCCAGTTGCACTATACTCATACTGTTCATTTTTACTCCTCCTTCTCTATGATTTCTATCTTAAACTTATTCAACACTGCTAATGCTCTCCCGTGCGCCGATCTGCCAACTTTGTACAAAGAATGAAACTTCCGTGCTGCAAATTCAGAACCAAGATAATACTTGTACACTCCAAACTTTTTCTTTACAGGTTCAATTATGGCCACTTCAATTTCAATTACTCCATCAGGTTGTACAATCGTGGAATGATGCTGTAAGTACATAACATGCCCTCCTTAAAGTTTAAATTCAGAACAAAAGCGCTTTCCAGATCCTTATCTTCTATAGCGCCGGAGAGATTCCAGAAGAATCTCCCCACAGGATCATATTCTCTTGCAGCTCTAACTCCCTGCCGAGTCCCTCATCAAGTTTCTCTTGATTGCTTCCTCTATCCGGCCAGAATTCTGACTGCCCATCAGGTTTCGGTTTAGATGGTTTCACTTGCCATCTTCTCAACCGCCAACCAACCTTATTTAAAAGAACCATCACTTAATTTTGACTCTAATATATATTGCTTTTTTATAAAAATCAAGCATTTTTTTTAAAAAATATAAAAATATAAAAAATATAAAAAATATAAAATCAACTAAAATCAACAAGTTATCAAAAATATCTAAAAATAATTTTTTATCAACCATTTTTTTCTTTTATATAATAAAAACAAGGACACTGTATGGTTCTCAATAGACGAACAAAAATAATTGCCAGAGAAGTTGCCAGAGATAAAGACGATATTCCAACGTTAATTTTGGAAGATATCTCAGATGATCCTATTCCGAGTAGGAGTATACAAAGAGAACAAAGAAGAGGGATAAGAATTATTTCCAGGAATGATCCAAAAGCGAAAAAGAAGATCCCGCCGAAACCTCCTAAGCCAGATCCGAATGTAAAATTAGAAAAAGGAAGACCAGAAGTATATACATTTGAGATGTCCGAACAAATTTGTACGTTATTAAGTGGGGGCATGTCGCTGCAAGATATTTGTAAAATGGATGGAATGCCTACTTATACTACTGTTCTTGTATGGTTATGGAGAGATACGCCGGAAAACAAAGATTTCACACGGAGATACAACGAGGCCCGACAGAAGCAAGCGGAGTTCATGGCTGATGATATCATTAGGATTTCTGATGATGGAGGCGGGGATTGGCTGATTAGAGAAGACAAGGATGGGAAGCCTGTAAAAGTGTTCTGCGCAGAGCATGTAACCCGATCAAGATTGAGGGTAGATGCGAGGAAGTGGGTAGCGGCAAGATTGTATCCGAAAAAATATGGCGATTACACAAGACAGGAAGTGTCAGGGCCGGATGGGCAACCTATTCAGACAACAAATGTAGCGACACAGATTCTATTTGAGTTTAAGGATTGACATGTCAGAAGAAGTAAACCAAGTCAGAATCAAGATTCCTCCCTTCTATCGGTTTATGGCCGAACCGCATCGCTACAAGAGCGTATACGGAGGCCGAGGAGCTGCAAGGTCGTGGACCGTAGCGCGTTTATTGGCGGGTATTGCGACATCCCAAAAACTTAGAATCCTTTGCTGCCGGGAATATCAAACCTCAATTAGAGAGTCGGTTCACCAACTACTTTCTTCTCAGATAGACGTTCTCGGCCTCTCAAAATTCTACAGCATAACAAGAGATAGTATCCGTTCTCACATTGGCACCGAATTCATTTTCAAAGGTCTTCATGCAAATGCAACAGAGATAAAATCTACAGAGGGGATTGACATCTGTTGGATAGAAGAGGCTCAATCGGTGTCTGATGAGTCATGGGAATACCTGATCCCTACGGTTCGAAAGGATCCTCCCTTCGGCCCATTCAAATGCGGTTCGGAAATTTGGTTGACCTGGAACACCGGTGAAACCAAGGATCCTACATATCAAAGGTTTGTTCAAAATCCTCCCGATGATTGCATCAGCAAGAAAGCAACCTGGAGAGACAATCCATTCTTCCCTCAAGTACTCGAGAAGGAAAGGCTGTATCTCCAACGGGTAGACCCTGATGCATATGATCATGTATGGGAAGGTAATCCAAAGTCTGTATCCGATGCATGTATCTACAAGAATAAGTTTATCGAAGAAGCGTTCGAGGCCCATCGAGATCAGAGAATGCTCCAAGGTTGCGACTGGGGCTTCTCGAATGATCCTACTGCCGCGCTCCGCTGCTGGATAAAAGATAATCACCTCTACATCGAATATGAAGCCTATGGTATAGGGGTAGAGCTGGATGAGATACCAGATCTCTTCAGAAATTCCATTCCTGACTTCTACAAGTGGAAGTCCTGGGGAGACGAAAGCCGGCCAGAAACTATTTCCTATTTAAAGAAAAAACATTCCATGAACATTGAAGCAGCTCCCAAAGGGAAGGGTTCTGTAGAGGATGGAATTTCCTTTATAAAGAAGTTCGAGAAGATCCATGTCCATCCCAGATGTAAGCACACCCTGGAAGAGCTGAAGCTTTATAGCTACAAACAAGACTCCAAGACGCAAGAAGTTCTTCCAATTATTGTAGACAAGAACAATCACTTGATGGATGCGCTGAGATATGCTTTGTGCCAGCAGATCAAGGGCGGTATTGATTGGGTTGCATTTGTGGGGTAAACCATGCCAGACACTGTGATCGAGGGAAAACAATTTATTTTAAGCCACGCTCTAACAGCAGCTACGCATTAAAATCCAGTTCTCTATACAAGACTGGCATGGTTTATTGATTTAGGAGAGTAAAATGCTACTTGAAAACCTAATTCAAAAAGATGGGAGGTTTATAACAGAAGACAAGGCTCTATTTCTGAATCTCCCCAACATCTACTCCGGCAATATCCAAAAAGACACCATTGACAATAACTACTTTCGCAAGGTGCTTTTTACAGGGATGCACTCTCAGCTCGTAGTCATGTCCATTAACCCTCAAGAAGATATTGGTAATGAGATTCACAAAGTCGACCAGTTCTTCCGCATAGAGCAAGGCATGGCAAAATTCATTCTGAACGATATTGAAGAGGTTTTCTTGACCAAAGACGATGCCATTACAGTCCCGGCTAACACTTTTCACAATGTAATCAACGCTGGTGACAAAGAACTGAAGCTCTATACAATTTACAGCCCTCCCAACCACCCACCAGGAACCGTCCATGAGACGAAGGCTGTAGCAATGAAAGAGGGAGACTAATGATAGTTGACACCGAATCCATAGCGAAGATGCCTATTCAAATCCATGGCATTTCTATTAACATAGAGAACCAGAAAGGGTCTATACGGCAAGGCACAGCCCCGGATGGGACAAAGTGGCAGACCAATTTCCTTTTTGACTATGGTTATATAAGCAACACAGAAGGCCGAGACAACGACTGTATAGATGTTTTTATCGGTCCCAATAAAAATTCAATGCAGGCCTTCGTGGTGTATCAGAATGATATCTCTGGAAAGTTTGATGAGCATAAGGTTTTCCTCGGCTTCAATTATCCAGAAGAAGTGAAAGTGGCCTACCTTGCTCACTATTCTCAGCAAGGTTATAAATTCTTAGGGCAGATCAAAGAAATGACCATCGATCAGTTCAAAGATTTCTTGCAGAGAAGATCAACAATAGATGCGGAAGGCCATTGGGTTACCATAAAGAAAAAACCAAATTCCGAGAAATACCGCCGTATTTTGCTCAATTCACAAGGCAAAATAATTGGTGGTGATTTACCTAAGGAAGCACAAGGCAAAATAATTGGTGGCGAGAAAGAATCTCCTGACAATAGTGAAAACAAAAAAGCTGAAGAAAAGTCTGAAGCAAAGTCTACATCAAAAGAAGAGAAGAAAGAGCCTCTTATTATCAAAAAGGAAGAAAAGAGGTCGGAAGAGACACCGGCAACACAACAGAAGACAGAAGAGAAAAAGGAAGAATTTTCTGTCACGTCCAACACTTCTTCATCTAAAATTAGAGAAGAATTTCAAAAGCATCATGAAGTTGTTCGCAAAGAACTTGATGATATTAATTCCAAGATTAGATCTTTAGAGAAAGATTATGTCGCTTTTTGTGGCAAATTAAAAGCCGAAGACCTTGCAGGATATTGGAAAGCAATGGATTCAAGACCAGAGAGTAGGGAATATAGGAGCAAAAGAAATTCTCTTGATCGCAGACACAAGGAATTGTCCAAGGGAATTAAAGATAAACTATTTGATCTCTTAAAAACAAAATCTCCGAGCAAAACCTCTGCCCGGATTATTTCTGTTGATAATGGCGAGAACAAAGAAGCTTTTAAGAAATGGTCTGAGAAAACAACAGATCTTCTTATGTCAATTTGTGATAAGAATATATTGCAAAATAGCAATGTGATGAGAGAAGATAAACTGTATTTTGGAGTTGGTTTTAGAAGAGGGGTGAGGCCATATTATGAAGATAACACCATTTTTCTTGGCAATAAAGACAAAAAGGCATTATTTCATGAAATGGGGCATTTTATTGAACACAACAATAGAGGTGTGTCAAAAGCATGCCAAACATTTTTAAAGCGACGGACAGAAGGGAAGCCGACAAAAAGGCTTTATGAAAACTCCGACGAAATATATAAGGACGGAGGTTTTGTCAATAGTTATGTTGGAAAGATATATAGAGGGGGAGAGACTGAAATATTATCTGTTGGGCTTGAATTGCTTTTAAAAGATCCAGCGAAGTTTATCAAGAAAGATCCCGAGCATTTTGATCTCGTAGTAGATATTTTGAGAGGAAAGGTAAAATAATATGTCTACGATAATTGAATCTGGTGGAGTTCAAGCTACCTGGAATAAAAATGAAAATAAATGGAAATCTCGAAGCCAATCATTCCAGGATTTGTTGAATGATTGGTATGATGAGGAAGCCCCATCAGGCCCAGCAACCCCTTTCCTTGCCGGAGTTGCTGTTGAAATAGCAAAGAAGCATCTGAAAGACGTGGAAGTGATTCAGTTGGACAAATCGCCGGAAAGCGATTCAGATAAGATTTATTGATTAAGAGGACATATAACATGTCAAACAAGAATCAACGAAGAAGAGACTCCAAAGCACCAGTAACGAGAGCGCCGCAAACTGATTTTGTGGAACACTTTGT
>Ga0172375_10001984_pt1 | contig 32503 bp, 22 predicted proteins | sample LakKiv1m_FD_114537 | JGI IMG/M metagenome (GOLD analysis project Ga0172375, IMG submission 114537) | Freshwater microbial communities from Kabuno Bay, South-Kivu, Congo - kab_092012_11.1m | ecosystem: Environmental > Aquatic > Freshwater > Lake | place: Democratic Republic of the Congo... | reverse complement strand
TCTACACTACACTCCCTCTGTTTTTCAGAGCCTGGGTTAAAAGACCAAGGACTTTTTATTCTTAAATACTCAGGCGTGCCTCGTAGTTCCGCTAGAAGCGGATACTACTGGGGTGCTCCTCAATCTTGGGACGAATATACAAAATACACATTCAACGGGGTTAATGTTAACAAATATACACGATCGTGTATATTTGTTAACATAGCTACTGTAAAAACTAACATATAAAGTGAAAAAAGTAGTTAATTATACGTATAAATAGTGTGAAACAGACAAAGCGCTACTGATTGCTTATGTTATCATAGCGGTGTGTAATAAATATTATATTAATTCTTGAGAAGTAATATAATATTATGGATAGAAGATATTTGGGCGGTCAAGGGTTATGTACAGCAGAACAAGTAGATAAAGAATATGGTGAATGTTCTGCATATGTTGATGTTATCAGAGGAATACTAGAAAGAGCGGATGGCCCATTAACAAAGGCGGAAATAGAACTGGCGGTCACTGGTGTTAGAAGTCATATGGAAGCAGAACTTCATGCACTTGATATGTGTAACGATGCATTTAAAATTCTAACGTCGGGTGGTGAAATGGTGTGGGAAGACCCTAGCATGATATACGAAGGTGTACAAGGCCAGATAATTAATAATTGTAGATAAAAGGTGAGATAATTATGGACAGAACAGGCAAAACTGGAGCAGAAGGTAGACAAGAATATGCTCCGGACATGGAAACCATATATGACTAAAGGAAACACGGTGTTCCCGATGGAGCTAGTTTTGCAGTTAAACCACCGAATTCAGTGCCAACGGATCCCCTAAGAAATAGTTCTGAAATGTTTGCTTGGGGTGGGGCTACTGGATGGGAAATAGCACCCGACTGGGTCATAGAAGCTCGCCAACGTGCAATCCAACGACTAAAAGGTGAGAAATAAAACAAGTTTATCATTTATTGTTTGGCCTATATTGAATTGTCTATTTCTAAAGTTTTTTCCAGTCCAGTAAGTAGTACATTTAATTGATAAATGCTAATTGCTAATTCATTGCCCATTAATAATTGAAAATTGAGCATTGGAGTCCCGCATAACGGGACGACTGGCACTCTTGAGCGCGTGTCAAAGTGCTAGATATACAGACTCACCGATATTCTTGGGTTATGTGTTTGGATGCAATGCAAGGAAGAATTGAGAAACGGATAGAGCCGTACACATTAGTACGGTGAAGGAGTATCGCAAATTCTGACGCAGCAGTGCGCCAAGAGCTTTGCCAGAGTCGGTGGCTTTGCCAGCGATCAGGACAAAGCGTCACATAAACCAAGTTAGCACTCTTGACACGCGAGTGCCAATTTTGTATTATGGAACTAGCTATTTGCTATATGTAATAGCTATTCGCTAGGATAATATATGATGCCAGATAATTACGATTCTAATGACTATATAAATCACTTGACGGATAACGCACGTCAAGTGTTAGCGCATGCCGAAGCCATTGCGAGAGGTTTTGGCAGTGCCTATGTTGGAACGGAACATTTGCTACTTGGTATGTTGGCGCAAAATTCTTCGATGGCCTCAAAAATCTTAGAGGAAACTGGTGTAACATTGGATAAAGCCAAACTGGCGCTAAGATTAACACCTAAAACCGTGATAATTAACTTGGGTGCAAAAGGATGGAGCGAAACCGCTAAACTTACACTAAAAATGGCTTATGAAGTTGCGCAGGAATACACTCAAGAACACTGCGGAACGGAGCACATTTTATACAGCATATTAAACCAAAAGAACGCTCGAGCAACGAAATTGATGAGAGATATGAATGTTGATACAGAAAGATTACTAAATCAAATGGAGGCATTTTTGGGCAAACAACAATACGATGAGAATAGCGAAAAGATAAACGGACAGCGTCGGCGCGGTAGAAATCATCGCAAGACAGCGTTAGATTTTTATGGCACAGATTTAACCGAGCAGGCGCGCGATGGCAAGCTAGACCCAGTCGTAGGTAGAGAGGCACAAATTCGCCGTGTTATTACTATACTTAATCGGCGAACAAAAAATAATGCTGTGCTAATTGGCGAGCCGGGAGTTGGCAAAACTGCTATTGTTGAAGGATTAGCCCAGAGAATAGTATCCGAAGACGTACCAGACGGATTGTTGGATAAAAGAATAATTATGCTTGATCTGGCCAGTATGGTAGCCGGTACCAAGTATCGTGGCGAGTTTGAGGAACGTTTGAAAAAGGTAATTATGGAGCTGGAAAACAACAAATCGCTGATAGTATTTATTGACGAGTTACATTTAATTGTTGGCGCCGGAGCAGCCGAAGGCGCGATGGATGCTGGAAATATTCTAAAACCGGCACTTGCTAGACGAAAATTACAGGTTATTGGCGCCACAACTACTACTGAATATTCTAAACATATTGAAAAAGATGCCGCTCTGGAACGTCGTTTTCAACCGATTATAGTGCCGGAAGCCACGATACCGGAAACGATTGCTATTCTCAAAGGGCTTAGAAAATACTACGAAGATTTTCACGGCGTAAAAATAAGTGATGAGGTATTAGAAGACACAGTTGCGTTTGCTAAACGCTATATTAACGACCGATTTATGCCTGATAAGGCAATTGACTTACTTGATGAAACAGCAGCATATTTGCGTGTTGATAAAGGTAAAACACCACCAGAAGCCAGACGCCTAAAAAAAGAATTGAAATTAATGAATACGCGTATTGAGGACGCGGTGGACAACGAAGATTATAAAAAAGCCGCCGAGTATAAAACTCGTGCCAGCCAGATAGATGAAGAATTACAAAATCTTCACGCTGATGACAAGTCCAACAATCGGTTTAATATGACAAGCGAAGACGTGGCGGAAGTAGTGGCGCGCATCACCGGTGTGCCAGTAAAAAAAGTTATTAGAGCAGAAGCCAAATATCTTCGAAATCTGGAAAAAACGCTTGAAAAATATGTCATTGGGCAAGATGAAGCAGTTAGTGCGGTTGCTAAAGCCGTTAGACGCAATCGTATGGGTATATCTAGTGGCAAACGCCCGATTGGCTCGTTTATTTTTCTTGGTCCTACGGGAGTAGGGAAAACTGAACTTGCTCGGGTATTGGCAAGAGAATTCTTTGGTAGCGACTCGGCATTGATAAAAATAGATATGAGCGAGTTTGGCGAGAGGCACACTTCCGCCAGGTTGGTTGGAGCTCCGGCTGGCTACGTTGGCTATGATGATGGCGGTCAATTGACGGATAAAATACGACGCCAACCGTATAGTCTAGTGCTATTTGACGAGATCGAAAAGGCTCATCCAGATGTATTTAATATGTTACTCCAGATATTAGAGGACGGCGTATTGACAGACGCTAAAGGACGCAAAATAGACTTTACCAACACAATAATAATAATGACCAGCAACATCGGCGCTGAAAAATTACAAAAAGAGGCCAGCTTTGGTTTTCATGCTAATAACAAGGACGATATAACAAATCTCATTGCCCTGCACGATAGCAACAAAATAAAAGTTCAGGAAGACCTCAAAAAAACAATGCTTCCGGAACTGATAAATCGGATTGATAAAATTATTGTATTTAGGGCCTTAACTCAAAAAGATGCTCTAAAAATACTAGACTTGCAGATAGATGAATTGCGTCAACGGCTAGTCAAACACGGTATCGGGCTTGAGGTTAAAAAACCTGCCAAGATGCATTTATTGGCAGTAGGTTATGATGTTCTAAACGGTGTTCGTCCGATGCGCAGACTGTTGCAAGATACGATAGAAGACCATATAGCCCTAGAAATGCTGGACAGTCATTTCTTGAAAGGCGACATTGTAAAAGTACAAGTAGCAAACAAAGACTTAACTTATTCTACGGTGCAAGAATAGGCATAAGTTTTTTGTTATACTAAAACAAATGAGAAGAAGCTTTAGGCCGTTACGTCTTTTAGTAAGTTTAGCTATTTTGGGTAGTATTGTTTTTGCTGTTTTTAATTGGCAAAATATTTATGATTGGCAAAGACTACGTGGCTGGGATCCGCCGGCAAAAATTGCTCAGCTGGCAACCGATGCAACAATGGATGCAAAAGCCAGACGCTTGTTCTACGTGCAACACCCCGAGCTAAATGATAAATCAAGTTTTAATAAAAATTGCACCAAAAGCGAGCAAACCATTGTTCTTGGATGCTACATAAACCGGCAAGGTATTTTTTTACTTAACGTAACCGATCAACGTTTGAACGGCGTTGAACAAGTTACGGCGGCCCACGAGATGTTGCATGCCGCCTATGATAGATTAAGCACAGCCGAGCGTGCAAAAATAAATGATCTATTAAATCAAACCTACTCCAAAGTTTCGGATAAGCGAATAATTGAAACTGTTGACGCCTACAAAAAAGACGGCGCCGAGGTTAGTAATGAGCTTCATTCAATACTTGGCACAGAAGTACGATCGTTGCCACCAGCACTAGAAACGTATTATAAAAAGTATTTTACAAATAGAGTAAAAGTCGTTAGTTATTCTGAACAGTATCAGAAGGCCTTTTCCGACAATAAGGCGCAGGCCGATAATATTTACAATCAAATAAAAACCATTGAAGACCAGTTGAATAAACTATCCGATCAAATTCAATCAAGCGAAAGTAATTTGAATAGCGAATATCAGTCTTTGCAAAATGACAGAGACACTACCGCCGATATTACTGGATTTAACAATCGGGTTGATAAATATAACAGCGGAGTTATTTCATTAAGAAATTTAATTAACAGATATAATTCTCTAGCCAATAAACATAATGATTTGCTAAAACAATACAATTTAGTTGCCTTGGAAGAAACGGAACTATTAAAGGCCATTGATACACGTTCAACACAGGCCAAAACACAGCGATAAAGTAGTAAGCGTAAAGCTGTACGCATTAAACCATAGGCATAGTTGAGTAGCCTGTTGTTTGTAATCTATTAATAGAAATCTGATTGACAACTATAAGTGAATTGTTAAATAATAATTGTAAATGTCTATAACCTATAACTGAGCACATATCACCATTGTCTTGTGCTAACATAATTCTATGGTCAAGCGAAACATAACAAATTTTGAATGCAGTAACTGCGGAGCGAAAACATCGTCATGGTCTGGTCGCTGTAATGCTTGCGGGGAATGGAACACTCTGCAAGAACAGCTAGGAATTGGCGCGACAAACATTACTGGAGGCACAGCGCTAAAAGCTCAAAGTGTTAGAACACTTGCCAAAAGGGATCAGTTAAAGCGACTTTCAACGGGCTTTTCTGAAGTAGATACAGTGCTTGGCGGAGGTTTTGTGGCCGGCAGTGTAAGTTTGGTTGCCGGACAGCCGGGAATTGGCAAAAGTACCCTGCTTCTTCAGCTGGCGGACGCAGTTGCTAAAAATGCATCGGTTTTGTATATCAGCGGAGAAGAATCGGCACATCAGATTGGTTTAAGGGCTCAGCGCCTAAACGCTGTGGGCTCAAAATTACAACTAGCTACCAGCAATAGCACTGACGACATCGCTTCCACAATTGGTTCGGGTAAATATAAACTCGTAATTATAGATTCCATTCAAACAATTAGTCTGCCGGCAATTAGTTCGTCTGCTGGAACGGTAACACAAATAACAAATAGTACCCAGTTACTAACAGTAGTAGCCAAACAAACCGACACGGCATTGGTATTGATTGGACATGTTACTAAAGAAGGCGCCATTGCTGGTCCAAAAGTATTAGAACACGTCGTGGATGTTGTGTTGCAGCTTGAAGGCGATCAATACGGTGGTTTTAAGTTGTTAAGAGGTATAAAAAATCGCTATGGATCAACTAACGAGGCCGGTATATTTGAAATGGCCGATAATGGTCTAGTGCCAGTGCTAAATCCGTCAGCTTCCCTACTAGCCGAACGCCGTGCTAGCGATGGTTCAATAGTGCTGGCGACTATTGAAGGATCTCGGCCATTGCTCGTAGAAGTGCAAGCGCTAGTCAATAGAACAAGTTACGGCTATCCAAAACGAGCTGCCAGCGGGATAGACCTAAATAGGGTAAATTTACTTATAGCAATGTTGGAAAAACGCACAAAACTTAATCTTGCTGATAAAGATATCTATGTAAACATCGTTGGAGGTATACGCATTAGCGAACCGGCAGCCGATCTAGCCCTGTGTATGGCGATTGCATCAGCTACTAAAGGTATGCAACTAAAGAAAAACGCCGTAGTATTTGGTGAAGTCGGATTATCCGGTGAAGTAAGACACGTGCCATTTATGGAAAAACGCATCACTGAAGCTAAAAAACTCGGCTTTGATGGCGGAATTGGGCCGATTATACGAGCCGGCAAGAAAACTATGTCGTTATTTGGGGTATCAGATGTGCGAAGCGCCTTGAATCAATTTTTAGAAAAAGATTAGTCTATTTAGTCACTGAAATTTCTCTAGTTGTGGTTGCATCCTCAACCTGAATTTTGAATTCACCTGAGCCATCTAAATTTACTAAGCATGTTGATGCTGAAACGACCGGACACTGAGTAGACCAAGAAGCACCAGATTTTTTGGTTTTAACAGTAAAGGGACTATTACCGCCAGTCCAGATTACGTTAAAGCTAGCACTAACGTTTGCTCCGTTACTAGGAGAGGTTATTGTTAAATCTGTAGACACTGGGGCGTTAACAAAGTTAATGGTAGTGTTATCGCTTCCGTCATATAAAACACTATCAATTATTTGTGCCTGAACGGATTGTGAGCCGGTACCACTGTAATTAATGTTTATAGACGCAGTACCAGAGCTGTCAATTTGAGCATTACCAACATTTTGTCCGCCAATTAGAATATTTATAGTGCCTTTATGAGTATCACTACTTAGAGGATGAGTACCTTGAAAAACATCAACGACAACTGTACAAGAACTACCAGTTGTACAGGAAGCCGGGGTAATAGCATTAATTTGAATACTTGGTTTGGTATCGTCGCATTTATGAACGTCATCGTTTTCGGCGGTATTCACAGCACTTGTGCCGGCAAACGGGTCAACCGAAAACGAGCTAGCGTCGCCACCAGTAACATCTTTACGGGCAAGTGTCGGCGTACAATCAGTTGCTAGTTTATTAGATATAATATCTATAGCTTTGGATGCGCCGGTACTACTCTTTATTGGTTTATACCACGAAGGATATAAGTCTGAAGCGGAGCTAGGAACAACGGCTCCTAGACCAGGATTGCTCCGAACTACATAGGCCGGTAACACTTGAATACCTGATGGACGAGGCCGTTCAAAGGGCGTTTTGCCCTCATGGGCCTTTCTCATCCATCCCTGCCAAATTGGTTGAGTCATCGTTTCCATTGCACCTCTCATAACCTGGCGCCGAGTGTGGTAACCGACCCAAACCCCGGCAGCGTATTGAGTTGAGAAACCCAACATCCAGCCGTCCTTGGAATCATTGGTGGTTCCGGTTTTCATACCAAATTTCCAGTTGCCATAACGTTGCGGTTTGTTACCACCGGGGAAATAGCTAGGATTGGGATCTGATAAAATATCGGCAACGATGTAAGCCGACTCCTGACGAACTGCTTGCGTGCCTTTTTCAAGTTTCCACTCGTCACGGATTTTATTATTTGAATCAACAATTTTTAGAATGTAGGTTTGTTTTATATTTAGGCCGTTACGAGAAATTGTGGCATAGCCGTGCACATGCTCGTCAAGATGTAAATATGCCCCGTCGCCAATAGCTGATGAAGCATAACATGGGCTTTCTTGAGTTAATTTCTCGTCCTTATAACAATTATAACCACTTTTAAGACCCATTTTTTCGGCAGTGTTTATTGTTTTATTAACACCCACCGCAAGCATTGCTTTGACGGCTGGAACATTACGTGAACCACCCAATGCGTAGCGAAGTGTCAAAGGACCTGGAAATCTAAAGTCATAATCCCAGAGGCAGTTTCCGCCTGACTTGGGCGATGCTTTGTTGGTACACGGGTAGCCCTCCAGTGGTCCCATTGTGTCGTATAAAACAGAGCCAGCACCGACGGTTGTTTTATTTTCAATCAAGGCGGTATAATCATACGGCTTAAAGCTCGATCCGGGTGGTAATGGTGTTTGAGCGTAATTAATCTGCCCGTATTCGGGGTTATTAAAATCACTACCACCTACCAATGCCACCATTTGGCCGGTTTTTACATCTTCGGCTGCAAATGCAGCATTATCTCCACCCTGTCTGCGCACTTGAGCTAAACCGGCTTGAACTTGCTGCTCGGCAATATCTTGCAAACTGATATCCATTGTTGTAATAACTGTCCAGCCACCACGTTTAACGGTTTGTTCGCCGTACTTTTCTTCTAATTGAGCTTTTGCAGCTAGCACGAACCAAGGTGATCGAATACCTGTAAATTTGTTAGCCGGCTTTGGTTGAACGTTAGCGACGGTATCAATTTTCTTAGCATCGTCTCGTTGTTGTTTAGAAATCTTTCCCTGTTCTGCCATTATATCTATAATGTAATGCTGACGACCGACCAATGCTTCTTTGTCATAGTATAAGCCGTAGGGTGAATAATAAGACGGTGATTTTGGCATGGCGGCTAAAAATGCCGACTCGTCCAATGTTAAATCCTTAGCTGATTTATGGAAATAGTCTCTAGCAGCGGCTTCTACGCCGTATTCTACATTGCCGTAAGGCGCGGTATTCAAATATCCGGCCAGAATGTCATCTTTAGAATAACTGCGCTCCAACTCAACAGCTATTATAACTTCTTTAATTTTTCGAGTCAGACTGCGGTCGCGTGTCCAATCCTGGTTAAGTTTAACTAATTGCTGGGTTATGGTAGAGCCACCCTGAGTACTACCGTGTCTAATAACGTCGTTTATACCAGCACGCATAATTCCGCGGACGTCAAAGCCACCGTGTTTAAAGAAATCTTTGTCTTCCACGGCAACAGTGGCGTCTTTAACGTATTTTGAAATTTGGTCACTTTTAACTGGTATACGTTTAACGGCATCATAATCCTCCCAGAGCAAGGTCTGGCCAGTTCTGTCATAATAGCGAATACTGCCCCCAATGTTACTGCCAGAAACGTCTTTCAAATTTGGTAAATCTTTTCGAAAGTAGGCAAATACACCGACTAAAAATAAAAAGCCAACAGCAAGGCAAATGCCAACTATTTTTAATGCCATAATGCCGCCGTCTCGGCTAGTCCAGTAGCGATACATGCGCTTTGGTTGCATATGGAAGAACAGTCGTTTTAGGCGTGATTTTGGCAAGCCAATGTTTCGTTCAGCTTTGCGGCGTTCTCTTTGATCGCGCTGATTCACCCAACGTTCAGTCAAATTGCGGTGTATTTTAATAATGTTGCCACTTTTTGTGACAAAACTATTTTTACCTGGTTTTCGTACCCTGTTTTTGCTATTCTTTAGTTTACTCATAAAAACAAATCTCCTGAAGAGAGATATAACTATTATACCAAATTATATTTCTAGACAATGTGTAATTCATTATTAGGTCCCAAACCGTAAGCCAAAAGCTAGGGCTAAGAGCAAAAGGGGGAGGGCTGAGGGCGAAGTAAACCAAATGATCAACTGTCAATGTTCGATTGAAGATGAATGCTGCCTACTTTGCTCCGATTTGCATCGGAGCTACGAAGGCCGGGCAATGCTCAATTGTAAATGTTTAGATAATAGTAAATAGATAATGGTTAATAGCTAATGCCTGGCTAATAGTGAATTGATAATTGTTAATGTCCTATTTCCTAGTTTCTAATTACTAATGACAGTGTATACTTTGATGTATGGCTAATAAAATGACATTATCCGGCGAATTAAAATGGCGCGGGTTTGTTAACCAAACTACTTTTAATGACATCACCGAATTAGACAAGACGAAAAGAAAATTTTACTGGGGGGTTGATCCAAGCGCGCCGTCTATGACTATTGGTAATCTTGCAGCCGCTATGATGGTAAAAACGTTTATAAAGCACGGCTTTAAACCAATATTGCTAGTTGGCGGCGCAACGGGATTAATTGGCGATCCAGATGGCAAGGCGCAGGAACGCGATCTGAAAACTATCGACGAAATTGCAAAAAATACCGTAGCCATTGCTGAGCAATACAAGCAAATATTTAACGGCCAAGATTTTAAGACTGTTGATAACTCCGATTGGTTTAAAAATATTAATTACATTGAGTTTTTAAGGGATATCGGCAAACACGCTCCAATGCGACAGATGTTGGCGCGCGAGTTTGTCCAAAGCCGTCTTAAAGAAGGCGGTGCAGGGATAAGCTATGCCGAATTTAGTTATTCGTTGATTCAGGGTTATGATTTTTTGCATCTTTTTAACGAATACGATGTTAGTTTGCAAATAAGCGGAGCTGACCAGTGGGGCAATAGCATTGCCGGAGTGGATTTAATTCGCCGAAAAACCGGCAAAGAAGCGCATGTTTGGACAACGCCGCTTATAATAAATAAAACCACCGGTAGAAAATTTGGAAAAACTGAACAAGGAGCAATCTGGCTTGATTCAGACAAAACCAGCGTTTACCAGTTTTACCAGTACTGGCTAAATGTTGACGACGAAGGCGTTGAAGATTATATAAAAATTTACACCGAGCTTGATAAAGACGAAGTTGACAGTGTAATGAGGCGCTTCAATGCTAACAGGGCCGGCCGAATTGCCCAAAAAACGCTTGCTTGGGAAGTAACGAAGATTGTTCATGGCAAAAGCCGCGCCGACGAAGTAAAAAAAATAACCGAGGTATTATTTGGGCAGGGTGAATTTCTAAAATTATCTAAAGAAGAAACTAGCTTATTAAAAGCCGAGTTGCCAACAGTTAAAGCCGACAAAAATGATAATTTATCTGCAATAGTAGTAAGGTCTGGTCTGGCGGACTCAAACAGCGAAGTAAACCGTTTTATAGAATCTGGTGGAATATATGTGAATAATGTCAAGCTAACAGCCACAGGGCAAAATATGTTACAAACTGGCAATAATCTATTGAAGCGAGGCAAAAACAGTTTTGCGATAATTGAATTTAGTTAAGTCTGCTATACTCTTTTAGTTGTATGAGTAAAAAATATAAAAAATCTGACCAATATAACGATCCAGGGCATAATTATCTAAGATATTGGGATGGTCGTGATTACGAGAACGAAGCCGAAAAGTTAGCTATTAAACGGTTGCTAAAAAATAAGCACTTTAAGCTGGCTGTAGATATTGGCGGGGGTTATGGACGTCTTTCAATTTTGCTAAAAGATTTTGCTAATAAAGTTGTTTTAGCCGAACCATCCCAACGACAGCTTGATATTGCCGATGAGTTTCTGAAAGCATATCAAGGTATTGATCAGCAATTAATGCAGGCTGATAAACTACTATTTGATGATAAAAGCGTGGATTTGGCAGTAATGGTACGTGTTATGCATCATTTACCAGATCCAAGTGCGGAGTTCAAAGAAATCCACCGTGTTTTATCAGAAAATGGATTATTCATCTTAGAAGTAGCTAATTATTCGCATTTCAGAAACAGGCTAAAATATTTTATGCGCGGCAAATTACTACCAAAAGAGCCGGTTGATATTCGCTCAGCCAAGAATAAAACCAAAGACATAATTGCTTTTGTAAATCACAATCCAAAAACTGTCACCAAGCAATTGGCCCATGCTGGTTTTAAGGTGGTCAAAACATTATCTGTTTCTAACTTGCGGTCTTCAACTCTAAAAAAAATTATACCTCGTTCTGGAATGCTAATGGCCGAAAATATCCTTCAACCAACTTTATCAAAAACCTACTTTGGCCCAAGCGTATTTTTTCTTGTCAAAAAAGCCGATTAAGGATTTGCCCATAGCGTATAGCAATCCGTAACCAGTTATCTGTAATCCGTTATAACTCTACTCTCTGCTCTTTGCCCTAAGCCCTAGTTTTTATTTGCGGGATTTTTTAGCGCATTTTTTACAGCAAGCGCGAGGGTAAAGAGCAATAACATAGACGAATATGGCAACCGCAAACATTGCGTACGAAGCGTACAGCGCAATCATTCCGATTAATCCCCAACCCCACGCATTTAGGAGGAGCCCCCGAAGAGTCTCACCCATAAATAATGTTTGGCGTTGTCCGGCAAGAGCTTGATTGGACTTATCTTTTTGGTAGGCAGAACTTACCTCAGAGTAAGTTTTACCATTAGCAACTTTTGTTAGATGTCCCCCAATATACTCTGAATATGCTTTTGCTTCCGTACCGGTGTCAACTTTTGCACCAGCAAATTTTAGAAGTGTTGTATCACCTTCTTTTTCTAAGGTTGCATAATCCGGAAACTGAATATTTTGAGCTGATAATTGTTCACTTACAGTAAGCGATGCAAAATTACTGCCCCAATACGTTAGACCACCCGCAACAAATATCAATGTGGCGATGACGAATAAAATTTTTTTCATTTTAGATTATCCTTTAAATTACGCTTATGTTAATAGTTAAATACTATTACTTAATTATTCTAAAGTAAAGACAAAAGCAGCAAATAGAAATTAGGAAATAGCGATTGTTAGAGGTTCGACCTTGCCGGACAAAAAAGGAATAATTTTGTAGTTATACTTAATATAATATATGTCTGCAACAATGTTGAAGCTCGCAACTTCTAGAGCCTGTATAATTAACCGTATGACTCTTGATAGCCTGCTGACTGATATAAAAGGCGTAGGGCCACAACTTGCCCAAAAGTTTGCTTGTATGCAGATACATAATGTCGCCGATTTAATTGACTACTACCCTCGCCGTTATGATGACTATTCTAAGATATGCAAAATATCTGAGATTCGGCCGGGCATTATTACGATTAGGGCAAAAATTATTCAAGCAACTGGTAAGTATGTTAGACGCGGAATGCATATTACTGAAGCCATTGCGAGTGATAAAAGCGGTAGTGTACGAATCGTTTGGTTTAATCAACCATACAGATCAAAGTCAATAAAACCGAATTGCGAATATTTTATATCAGGTAATTTTGAGCTTAGAAATCAGCGCTTGGTAATTACAAGTCCCGCAATGGAACTTGTTAGCAATTTCCCAATCAATACTGCAAGAATTGTACCAATTTACAAGGTTATGAAGGGGTTAAAATCGTTAGATGTCCGCCGTGCCCTACGAAGCGTTATGCCGGTTATTGATAAACTTGATGACACGATACCCCCGTGGATAATCAAAAACGAAAATTTACTACCGCTATGCGAAGCAATGCGCCAAATGCATTTTCCTGAAAGTTCTGAAAAGTTACAGGAATCTCAGCGCCGAATTGGTTTTGAAGAAGTATTTTCACTAAGTTTGGCAAGCTTGTTGAATAAACAAGAATTGTCTAACGTAAAATCATTGGTTATTCCATTTAGGGAACAATTAGCTAAAGAATTTGTTAGCCATCTACCTTTCAAATTAACAAATGCCCAGCGTAAAGCCACTTGGCAAATTTACAAAGATATATCATTCAATTCTACCAAACCTAAACACTTCAATGTAGTACAAGGAAGCAACGAGGAGCAAGTGAGCCGTACAAATGTGTACGGTGAACGAACGACAGAGGAAGCTGACGCAATAATGCGCCAAGAGTCTGTCGGAATGCCTAGCTTTGTTGGGCAACAAGACAAGACGATGTTAAGGTTTGGACCAATGAACCGACTGCTAGAGGGCGATGTCGGTAGTGGTAAAACCGTTGTTGCTACGATGGCTGCTTTGATGGCAATGGAGCAGGGTTTTCAAGTCGCCATTATGGCACCGACTGAATTGTTAGCTAGACAACACGCCGATACCATCCATAATTTATTAGAACCTATGGGTTATGAAAAACAAATCTGTTTACTAGTTGGTAGTATGAAGCCGAATCAAAAAATTATAGCTCACGAAAAGATTAAAACAGGTGATTCGAAATTAATAATTGGCACGCACGCTTTGATTCAAGAAAAAGTTGATATGCATAAATTAGGTCTAGTTATAATAGACGAACAACATCGCTTTGGAGTAATTCAACGCAAAAAAATTATGGCTAAGGCAAAACATATGCCTCACGTCTTAACTATGACGGCTACACCGATTCCGCGTAGTCTTGTACTAACGCTTTACGGCGATCTGGATTTGTCAATTATTGACTCTAAACCAGAAGGCAGGAAACCAATAATAACAAAAATATGTTCGCCTAATTCACGAGACAAACTGTACGAAAAAATAGACAAAGTACTTGAAAGTGGTCGCCAAATGTTTGTAGTTTGCCCGTTGATAAACGAAACTGAAGGTTCGCAAGCAACAAAATCAGCTGAAGCCGTTTTTACAGCACTAAAAACAGGATTTTTTAAACATCGTCGGCTGGGTCTATTACACGGCAAAATGAAAGCACTAGATAAAAATAAAGTTATGAAAGATTTTGTAGATAATAAGATCGATATTTTAGTAGCCACGACAGTAATAGAAGTCGGTGTAGATGTACCAAATGCAACAATTATTCTTATAGAAAATGCCGATCAATTTGGTTTGGCGCAAATTCACCAGTTGCGTGGCAGGATTGATCGAAGCGCCGAACAGGGGTATTGTTATCTTATGATGAGCGATTCATCGGCGCCGACTAGACGTTTGCGGGCTGTGGAATCTTCAGATGACGGTTTTGCTTTAGCAGAAATGGACCTAGAAATTCGCGGACCCGGTGCGCTTTACGGAACTATGCAACACGGACAGTTAGACCTTAGAGTAGCTAATCTTGCAGATACGAGACTAATATCATCTGCCAGACAGTGTGCTCGGGATTTTATAGAAAAACAAGAAGATTTGTTACAATACAAGCTATTAAACGAACGTATTAAAAAACTACGAACCGTAACCAACCTAAACTAACACCCACTTCATGACTAATTATTATAAATATCCAATATTACTAATTACTAATTACTATTTGCTAGTTGCTAAAGCCGGAGGCTTTTAATGTACTCTGGTTCAACCATTACATTTCTATCTGGTCGAGTGATGGGCGTACATCAAAAAATTGACAGAATTGCGCGCAAGCAAATAACCCAAATTGTCGGTAAAACAATATTGTTTCCGGGAATTGGTAAGATATTGCACTTTGAAGGCAAAAATGGGCCCGATGCCATCAAGCGCAAAAGCCCGGCTCATGACGAACCGTGGCATTTTTACAGTCCGTTTGACGACGACGATGCAAAATTAATAAAAACGATTCGTTACCACTACGATATGCTTGTTGAGCAACTAAAAAATCGTAATAACGAAAGAGCTGCCTTTGAAGCTGCTTGGCTAGCTCATGCCTTGGTTGACGGACTGACGCCAGCCCACCATTATCCCTACGAAGAAAAACTAATTGAACTTCATGAAAGCAACAATTTGAAGGCCCGAAACTCCGTAAAAAACAAATTAATAATTCCCGGTACAACGCCTCGGGAAATGCTTAAAAAGAATTGGAAAATGTGGGGGCCGCGGGGTTTGATGACCACCCATGGTCTTTTTGAAATGGGTATTGCTATGCTAGTTACACCGTTAACATTTTCTGATACTTCGCCGTCCAAAGATGATATAGATAAAATTTTGGATATCGGCGTAGTGGAATGGTTTAAACGCTCGGCCCGCGAAATTGCCGTATTAGATATGTATAAACGTTATTATCGGGGCGGTTGGTCAACAAAATTAACACTACAAGTTAGGCATAAACTTATGCCAACAACTATTCAGATGGTCTCGTTAGCATGGTTAGTAGCTATGGTAGAGTCAGGTATAACGAAAATAAATAAATGAGAATTATTGCCGGCACATTAGGCGGACGACAGTTTAAATTTACTGGTAATAAACGAACGCACCCGATGAGTGAAAAGGGTCGCGGTGGTCTGTTTAATTCACTCGGTGATATATCTGGTTTAAAATTGCTGGATGCATTTGCCGGTAGCGGGGCAATTAGCTTTGAAGCAATTAGCCGAGGCGCCACAGAAGTGGTAGCGGTGGAAGTTGATAAAAAAGTCTATACCTCTATCAAAACAAATAAACACAATTTATTTACGGATGATAATGTGCTTCAAGTAATCCGCGCTAATACTAGTGCTTGGTCAGATGCCCATCAAAGCCAGAAATTTGATATCGTAGTTTGTGATCCACCATACGATGATATAAAACCAGAACTGTTAACAAAACTTGCAAATCACACAACGACCGGCGGTATTGTCATCTATTCTCTTCCCCCAAATGCTGCTTTTGAGTTACCGGCTAACAGCTATAAACAATTGACTGTTAAAAATTATGGCGACGCAACACTAGTTTTTTACCGTAAAATTGCGTAGAATTATACTGTTTATGCCGAGGTGGCGAAACTGCCTGCACACCGACTTGTTCTCCGAAGCTTTAGCGAAGGAGGAAGATTTAGCGAAGGTGTGGTAAACGTGGGGATGTGGTGAAATTGGTATACACGCTAGTTTTAGGAACTAGTGCCGTAAGGCGTGAAGGTTCGAGTCCTTTCATCCCCACCAAACACAAGTTAACTAAGTTTTTTGATTTCAAGGTAGCGCAGAGGTGGGGCGACGGAATAGAAAATTGCAAGAATGAAGGCGATATATGGGCCTACGCGGGGGATTCCATACGGCAGACTAAGAAGGATGGACACTCCAATAATACCCCAAACGTATCCGGAATATGGCTTGCTAAGCTCGGCACTCTTTTTCATTGTTTCACTTATAGACAAATCTTCATTTATCATAACGTAGGGCGCAAGATAATAACGACGTATCATAATAAATCCCGGCACAATAAGAAGTAATAGCCCGCCAATTACCATTAAAGCAATCATTATATATAGCCCGATTAAACGCAGCCAATACTTCTTGGTAACGTCCCATAAATGCTTAAAACTAGGCGTTTTTTCTTGTGCCGCTTCTAGCTCTAGAACTGTAGTCATAAACCTAACGATAAAAGTCGCTAAGATAAAAATTGTTCCAAAAATTATAACTGCAATAATGGTATTGCCGCTAAATTGTGGTAATTTGTCATATTCATAGTTGTTCGTTTTAGTGCTTAAAATTAAACCTATAAATGGCAGAATGGAAAGAACCGCAAACTTCTGCCAATTGCGAACTACCAAATCGTAACTTTTACTAAATAAACTAAACGAACTTACAAGCAGTTGTTTTTCTTTGGCTGTCATATTTCTTCCTTTTTATAACTATAATTATAACTTAAGAAACTTTCTTTTTATAACATTAGCGTTAATGAGTTCATAATGGTCATAGATTAAGATATAATTAATCTCATTATGGCGCTATCTACACAACCATATAAAGGTGCAAGAGATTTCTACCCGGAAGATAAGCGTATTCAAAAATACGTCTTTAATGTGATGCGCCAAGTTGCCGAGAAGTTCGGCTACGAAGAATACGACGCGCCACTTCTGGAACCGCTTGATATATATGCGGTTAAATCGGGTGAAGAAATTGTCAACGAGCAAACATATACTTTTGAGGACAAAAGTGGCCGAAAAGTTGCCATCAGGCCGGAAATGACGCCGTCAGTTAGCCGAATGGTTGCCGGTCGACGCCAAGAACTGGCTTATCCGCTTCGTTGGTACTCTATTCCCGTTAATTGGCGATATGAACGGCCACAGAGAGGACGTTTACGAGAATTTTGGCAACTTAATATTGATCTTTTTGGGGTTAACGGCATTGAAGCCGAATTAGAGGTAATCACCGTAGCCGACGAAGTAATGCAGGCTTTTGGTGCTAAACGTAGCCAGTACACTATTAAATTAAACAGCCGAAAACTGATAAATGCTTGTTTAGAAGACTATTTGAAGCTAGGCCCGTCACAGACTCTAGAAATTATAAAATTGATAGATAGAATGCCAAAAATGGCAACTGGCGAGTTTAGCGTTCAGGCAAAATCAATATTAAAGCCAACCCAAATAAAAAACGGTACTCTAAAAAAGCTTGAAGAATTAGTCCGAACTAATGACATAAAGGACTTACCAGACGAGTTGTATCAAAACTCGTCGGCGACCGAGCTAAAAAAGTTGATTAAATTACTAGAAGCAGATGGTATTAAAAATATAGAGTTTGATTTTTCGATAATGCGAGGCCTGGATTATTACACGGATATTGTATTTGAGGTTGTTGACTCTGACCCAGAGAATAACCGTTCAATGTTTGGCGGTGGTCGTTATGATGGTTTAGTCGGTCTGTTTGGCGTAGAACCGTTGCCGACTGTTGGCTTTGGTATGGGCGATGTTACTTTGCAAAACTTTTTAGAGTCACGGGGGCTATGCGTAAAACTAAAAACCGAATGTGACATATACGCTGTGCTAGTTGGTGATGTATACGAAGAGGCCAGAAATGTTATAAAAAAACTGCGCAGTAGCGGCCTAAACATAGCTTTTGATATAACTGGTAGAAAACCGGCTTCTCAGATAAAAACGGCCGTCAAAAAAGGTATAAAGTACTGTCTATTTATTGGGGCACAGGAACTAACAGGAAATAAATTAACAGTTAAAAATTTGCAAACAGGCGAAGAAAAAAAGCTAAGCCAATCAAAATTAGTTAGCATTATTAAAGATAAACAATGATAACAATTAATCACAGGGTAACAAGTGACAGCCAGTAACCACGTAGTAACTGGCGCATTACTTGCGACCAATTTTCATAATCCGGCTGTGGCTTTGCCTCTAGCAATTGTTACGCACTTTGTGCTGGACGCATTGCCACATTTTGGAAAAGAACCTCATACAACTAAAAAATATATGGTTATTTTGTGTAGCGACATTATTGTAGCAAGCAGTTTTTTAGGATTTTTGATAGTTACCCAGCCAAATAATTGGTTGCTAATGATAGCCTGCGCGGTGATGTGTGCGGCGCCGGATTTGATGTGGTTTCCGCGCTTTTGGAAAGAAATTCACGGCAAAGTGTCACATAAACCGATGGATATGATTACTCGTTTTCACAAAAAAATTCAGTGGGGCGAGCGTCCGTGGGGAATATATATAGAATTACTTTGGTTTTTCGGCATCGTTTTTTTACTAAGCTCTCACATATAGATAGAAAATTATCATTATATCTGTTATAGTACAGTTCTATGCAAGTAAAAAAACAAGTTATATCGGATACTCGCGTTAAATTAACAGTAATAGCCGACCAAGAGTTTATTGATAATGTAAAATCACTGGTTCTTCGCCGAATTGGCGATAGGGATATAAAAATCCCAGGTTTTAGAGCTGGGAAAGCTCCGCTGAATTTAATTGAAAAAAATATAGATAGCAATGCTCTGCAACAGGAGTTTTTGGAAGAGGCGATCAATCGCATGTACGAAACAGCCGTTAAAAATGAAAACTTGAGGCCAATTGATCAGCCCAAGATTGATCTAAAAAAATTTGTGCCATTTACGACAGTTGAATTTGACGCAGAACTAACGATTATTGGCGATGTCAAGCTAGCCAACTACAAACTTATTAAAAAAAGTCTAAAGCCGTCTAAAGTTAGTCCAAAAGAGATAAATGAAGTAATAAACTCTATTAAAAAATCTCAAGCAACCAGAAACGAAGTTGCACGTCCAGCAAAGCACGGTGACGAACTAGTTATAGATTTCAATGGCAAAGATGAAAAAGGCCAGCCGGTAAGTGGGGCAGATGGCAAAGATTTTCCGATAGTTATAGGTAGTAATGCATTTATTCCTGGATTTGAAGATGAACTAATCGGGCTAAAAGCCGGTGCAAATAAAACTTTCACCATTAAATTTCCCAAAGATTATGGCTTCATCGGATTGCAAAACAAAAAAGTATCTTTTGATGTAGCTGTTAAAAAAGTTCAAGAACTAGTAGAACCGATTGTGGACGATGGCTTTGCGTCAAAAGCTGGACCATTCAAAAAACTTGGAGAAATGCGGGCAGACATAAAAAAACATCTCAAAGCCGAGAAGGATGCTCAAGCCAGCAAAATACTCAAAAACGAGCTAGTTCAAGAAATTGTAAATAAATCTAGTGTTGCTATCCCTGACGTAATAATTGATGCTCAAAGCGAGGAAGCAGAAAAAGTATTTAAAAATAATCTTGTGGCACGCGGGCAAACTTGGCAAGAATATCTGAAGTCTGAAAAATTAACCGAAACTGAATATCGCAAGCGTCAACGCCCGATTGCTGTGCAGAATGTTAAAACCAGTCTGATATTGACCGAAATTGCTAAACTTGAGGCAATAATAGTTACAAAAGACGAAGTGGAAAACCAAATTAGTTTGTTAAAGCAGAGATATACAGACAAAGCAATGCAAGCCGAACTGGACAAGCCGGAAAATCAGCGAGACATTGAAGGCCGCCTAATGGCCGACAAAACCGTCAATAAACTCCTCGCCTACGTTACAAATAAAGTTGCTAAATAGTGAATAAAGTGATAAACTATATATTATTATGAGTTTTAGAACAGAATTCAACGTTGAAAATCCATCCGACAACAAGCTAAGAATTTTTAATTTAATGCGGCGTTCTAGTGAAGTTTCCGCAATGGCGGTGATAAGCGACCTGGGTGCATTAGTATTATATGCTGAAGGGAATTATTTTGCAGGCAGTATAACATTGGCTATAGGTGCGGTCTCAACGATAGTAGCCGGTGTAGTAGCTGTACGTCAGGAAATGCGAAATTGCGAGAATAACTCAACTAATATACCAAAACACTAATAAATATAAACTGTTATTTACTAAAAATTGCCAATAGCTAATTGAGCATTGGAGTCCCGCATTGCGGGACGACTGGCACACATGAGCGCGTGTCAAAACGCCACATATATGGCTAACCGATATTCTTGGGTTATGTGCTTGGATGCAATGCAAGGAAGAATTGAGAAACGGATAGAGCCGTACACATTAGTACGGTGAAAGAGTACCGGAAATTCTGACGCAGCAGTGCGCCAAGAGCTTTGCCAGAGTCGGTGGCTTTGCCAGCGAGCAGGACAAAGCGTCACATAAACCAAGTTAGCACTCTTGACGGCGTGTCAAAGTGCTAACACCAACTCATCGTCTGAACCATCTGACTAACAGCCTATTTTGTCGTTTTCTTCTCCAGTCCAGCAAGTAGTAGCTAAGGCTACAACTTGCTCAGGTCTTCGAAGATAAACAGACAAACTATACTGGTCAGATAGCCCAGCCAACAAGTTGGGTTAGCACTCTTGACACGCGAGTGCCAATTTTATATAATTAAAGGTATGAGAAATTCTCCAAGATCAACACTCGTGCCGACAGTTATTGAAACAGAAGGACGAATAGAACGAGCTTATGACATTTATAGCCGTTTACTAAAAGATCGCATTATATTTATTGGAGATGATGTAAATCCGCACACGGCTAATCTGATCGTTGCGCAATTACTATTTTTGGATAACGAAGACTCAAATAAGGACATATGCTTATACATAAACAGCCCGGGAGGTAGCGTCTATGATGCGCTGGCTATCTACGATACAATGCAATACGTAAAAAGCGACATCCAGACTGTCGGGATTGGCATACAGGCCAGCGCAGCGGCTTTTCTGCTAAGCAGTGGCACCAAAGGCAAGCGATTTATGCTACCAAATGCTAGCGTCATGATTCATCAGCCCAGTAGTGGCACCAAAGGCAAGCTCACAGATATGGAAATTGACTTAAAAGAAAGCTTACGCATTAAACATCGTCTAAACGAAATTATGGCCAAGAACACCGGTCAGAGCACAAAAAGAATTCAGGATGATATGGAGCGCGATTATTGGATGACGTCCGACGAAGCCACGAAATACGGTTTAGTTGATAAAATAATTACAAGTTCTAAAAAATAAAAAAAGTATTGACTGTTGCCCGTTAAATCTATATTATAGTCCTATGAAGTAGTGTAAGGGCGGTGCTGTAGTTTATCAAAAATAATAAATTACAATCCCCTTAGTAAACTTCGCTACCAAAAAATTTTATAGATTAAAATAAAAGCCCAGAAAAGTATAAATACTAAATGGAGTAGTTGTTTAATATGGCCAAAAGCACCGCCGTCAGTACAAATAATAAAAAACGAGTTTATTTTACTAAAACTAAAGACATTATCAACATACCTAACCTGGTGGATCATCAAAACAGATCATTTCAATGGTTTGTTGAAGAAGGTTTAGGTGAACTATTAGCTGAAATAAGCCCGATTGAAGATTATACCGGTACCAAGCTAACGCTATCGTTTAAAGATTACAAATTTGACGAACCAAAGACTACCGAGGCACTCGCCCACGAAAATAACATAAGTTATGAGGCGCCGTTAAAAGCAACCGTAATACTGACTAACAAAGTAACTGGCGAAGTAAAAGAACAAGAAATATACCTTGGCGACTTTCCGTGGATGACAGAGCGCGGAACATTTGTGATTAATGGCGCCGAACGAGTAGTTGTCAGCCAGCTGATAAGATCAGCTGGCGTTTTTTTTACTGCTGAACATCATGGCTCAAGCAATTTATATGGCGCAAAAGTCATCCCCGGCCGAGGTGCTTGGTTGGAATTTGAGACAGCGGTGTCCGGTGCAATATTTGTAAAAATAGACCGCAAACGTAAGATACCAATAACTACTCTATTACGTGCGCTGGGTGTAACTGATACCCAAATTCGCGATAGATTTAAGCATGTTGACCAAGGCGAGCTAAATTACATAGAAGCAACTTTAGGAAAAGACACTACTAGAGGTACTAACGACGCCCTAATTGAAGTTTACCGCCGTTTGAGGCCGGGTGATTTGGCAACTTATGAGAATGCCCGAAATTTATTAGAAAATATGTTTTATAACTATAAGCGGTTTGATTTTAGCCGAGTTGGCAGATATAAGATTAATAAACGTCTGGATATAAAAATTCCTAACACAATAGAAAATCGGGTAATGCGTTTGGAGGATCTAAACGCGATTATAGAAGAAATAATACGACTTAATAACACCCAGGAACCAGCTGACGATATTGATAGTTTGGCAAATCGCCGTATTAAATTAGTTGGTGAACTTGTTCAAAGACAATTTCGTATTGGCCTGCTTAGGATGGAGCGTAACACCAAAGACCGTATGAGCATGAGTGAAATTGAAACAGTTACTCCGGCCCAACTTATAAATGCTCGCCCGATTGTAGCCGCCGTACGGGAATTTTTTGCATCAAGTCAGCTTTCGCAATTTATGGATCAAATGAACCCGTTATCGGAGCTAGCGCACAAGCGTCGTCTTAGCTCTATGGGTCCGGGCGGGCTTAGCCGAGAAAGAGCTGGTTTTGAAGTGCGCGATGCCCACGCCACCCATTATGGCAGAATTTGCACCGTAGAAACACCTGAAGGTGCCAACATCGGATTAGTCTTAAACCTCGCTAGCTACGCTAGGGTAAATGATTACGGCTTTATAGAAACACCATATAGAAAAGTAATAAATGCCGTCACGGCTAACAAAGCTAGCGGTCATATTGCCGCTGTTAATTTGGAAGACGAAAAAGGCAAAGTAATTGTAAAGGCCGGAGCAAAAATTACTGTAGTTAATGCCAAAAAATTAGCCACTGTTAAAAAACAAGCGACCTGGCCGGTGAGAGCTAAAGTTACAAACGAAATTATTTATTTAGACGCCAGCGACGAGGGACACTCAATTATTGCTAGCGCAGAAGAAGACCTTGATGATAAAGGGTACTTTAAGAATCTGCGGGTGAGTGCTCGAAGCCGTCTAGTTTCTGGAGAAGTAGACGCCAACGAAGTAACACATATGGACGCTGCTAAAGGGCAAATTATCGGTGCTAGTGCTGGACTAATTCCGTTTATTGAGAAAAATTATGTTTATAGATCGTTAATGGGTAGTAATCAACAGCGCCAAGCCGTACCACTCATTAACCCAGTGTCTCCGATTGTGGGTACTGGTATGGAAGCAGTCGCAGCCGAAAATTCTGGTCAAATAATCTATGCCCAGGAAAAAGGAACAGTTATAACGGCTAATGCAAACGAAGTACAAATTAAGTATGGCAAACATATTTCAACCTATAAGCCGTGCCATTTTGTTCGATCTAACGCCGGAACCTGCATTAATCAAAAAGTAGTTGTAAACGCCGGTGATAAGGTAAAAAAGGGCGACATTATTATTGAGGGAATGTCAGTTCAAGGCGGTGAGTTAGCGCTAGGACGTGATTTGTTAGTAGCTTTTATGCCTTGGTCTGGCTACAACTTTGAAGACGCGATTATTATTTCCAGAAAAATAGTTGAGGACGATTTACTAACTTCAATACATATTATTGATTATATGACTGAAGTACGCGAAACAAAGCTAGGTCCTGAGATAGTTACACGCGACATTCCAAACGTCTCTGAAGAATCCCTTAGGCACTTAGACGATGATGGAATTGTTCGGATCGGCGCAGATGTACATCCCGGTGATATTCTTGTCGGCAAAATTACTCCAAAGGGTGAACAGGAATTAAGTAGTGAGGAAAGACTTTTGCGAGCAATATTCGGCGAGAAAGCCAAAGAAGTTCGCGACACGTCACAGCGAATGAGCAACGGCAAGCACGGCAAAGTAGTTGGAGTAAAGGTGTTTAGTCGAGCAAACGGCCACGAATTAAAGGCCGGAGTAATTATGCAAATTCAAATATTTGTGGCTCAAATGCGAAAAATTGCCGTTGGTGATAAGCTTGGCGGACGGCATGGTAATAAAGGCGTAATTGCTAGAATTCTACCAGTCGAGGATATGCCTTTCACAGCAGACGGTACGCCATTAGATATTGTGCTAAATCCCCTTGGCGTACCTTCCAGAATGAATGTTGGACAACTTTTTGAAGCACATCTTGGTATGGCGGCAAAAGTATTAGGTATAAAAGTGGCCAGTCCGTCTTTTGATGGAGTTGAACTGTCAAAAATACACGAATTATTAAAAGAAGCAAAATTGTCTACAGACGGTAAACAGCAGTTATACGATGGACGAACCGGCGAAGCATTTAAAGAACTAACGACAGTTGGCAGTATGTACATCATAAAGCTAAATCATATGATTGCCGATAAAATTCATGCTCGTTCAACCGGGCCGTACACCATGGTTACTCAGCAACCACTTGGCGGAAAGGCCCAAAACGGCGGACAAAGATTTGGGGAAATGGAAGTCTGGGCGTTAGAGGCATACGGGGCTTCATACACATTACAAGAGATGTTAACGATTAAGTCCGATGATGTGTTTGGACGAAGTAAGGCCTATGAGTCAATTATTAAGGGTACTGAAATTATCGGGCCTAAAGTACCAGAAAGTTTTAAGGTGCTTGTCAAGGAGCTTCAAGGTTTGGTGCTAAAAGTAGACCTTAAAACCTCAGAAACTGTTATAGACGCCGAAGAAATATTAAAGGAAAACATCAAGATAGAGACCGATCAACTGCCAGAGATTGAAGTTCCCGCTCAAGAGGCCTCCGAAGTCGACGTTACGACAGATGCATCAACAGATGAGTTTGATGTTATAACGGTAGACGATCAAATACCTGCCGAAAATGATTCATTTGATAATTCTAATAAACCGGAAAATGAAGCGATTTTAGTCACAGAAAATAATGTAGATCAAAAGGAGGCCGAATAATGCGTCACAATCTGGCAAGTACCAACATCGCAGAGTTTGATGCTATTAGCTTATCGGTTGCGAGCCCGGAAGATATACTAGAGTGGTCGCACGGCGAAGTAACGAAACCCGAAACTATTAACTATCGTACCCAAAAACCGGAACGCGACGGTTTATTCTGTGAAAGAATATTCGGGCCGATTAAAGATATTAACCCTAACGATGTAAAATTTAAGGGAGTTCGAAGTCGCGAGGCAGCGGTTGATAAAAACGGCGAAGTAGTCACCAAAAGCATAGTTAGACGTGAACGGATGGGTCATATCACATTGGCCAGCCCCGTCGCCCACATTTGGTTTTTGCGGGGAACGCCATCTGCCATTGGCCTAGTGTTGGGAATGACGGTCAAAAATCTTGAGCGAGTGGCCTATTTTGCTAGCTATATAATCAAATCCGTAGATGTAAAAAATCTTGAGGTGATTATTGCTGATAAAGAGGCCGAATATAATGCAGCCAAAGAAGCCATTCGACTACGTTATGAAAAGCAGTCTGCGGTGGAAAATGTTGACCTAAAATCCTTAGCCGAGCAACAGACCAAAGAGCTAGAAGAATTAACGGCAAATTACGAATTAGTTAGAGATCAGTTACAGTCTATAAATAAATATGGACTAATTAGTGAAACAGATTATCGCAATTTAGCTGAAGATATTCAAAGTCTTATCAGGGTCGGGATGGGCGGTTCAGCTCTAAAAGATTTGCTAGACGAAATTAACCTAAACGATCTTATAAAAATACTAGAAAAAGAAGCTGATGAAGCTAAAGGCCAGCGAAAGAAAAAAGTTATGAAGCGTCTCCGGTTGATAGAAAATATGCACCGCGCCGGCATAAAACCGAGTGATCTGTGTGTATCAGTTATACCAGTTATTCCGCCTGATTTGCGCCCCATGGTACAGCTAACAGGTGGACGGTTTGCTACCAGCGATTTGAACGATTTATATCGGCGAGTTATTAACCGTAATAATAGGTTAAAGAAGCTGATTGATCTAAACGCCCCAGAAGTAATTAGACGCAATGAACAGCGAATGCTTCAAGAGGCAGTTGATGCGCTAATAGACAACAATAATGCAAGGTCAGGCAGAGCTGTGGCTGCAACCGGTCAGCGCCGTCGGTTGAAGAGTTTAAGCGACACACTGAAGGGTAAACAGGGAAGATTCCGTCAGAATTTACTTGGAAAAAGAGTAGATTATTCTGGTAGATCGGTAATTGTTGCTGGACCGGAACTTAAGATAAATCAGTGTGGTATGCCTAAAATGATGGCGCTTGAACTATTTAAGCCGTTTGTAATAGGCAAACTTATAGAAAACGAAAAAGCACACAATATTCGCAGTGCCACCCGAATGATTGAAATGGGTGAAATAGAAGTGTGGGATACGCTTGACGAAGTTATTAAGGGCAAATATGTTTTGCTAAACCGCGCACCGAGCTTGCACCGGATGAGCATACAGGCATTTCAACCTGTTTTAATTGAAGGCAAGGCAGTTCAGCTACATCCGCTAGTTTGCCGTGGATTTAACGCCGATTTTGACGGTGATCAAATGGCTGTACACTTGCCGTTAAGTGAAAAAGCTCAGGAAGAATCGCGCGACATTATGGCTGCTAACAAAAATTTGCTCAAACCGGCTGATGGGTCGCCAATACTTCATATTGAGCAAGATATTGTTTTGGGTTGCTATTACCTAACGTACAAACCGCCAAAGTCTGTTAATAAAGTAGTATCCTTTTCAAATCTAGCCGAAGCCATAATGGCATATGACAATCAAATAATAAAATTACAAGATGATATTAGGATAATGTTTAGAGGTGTAACCCGTAAAACAACACTAGGCAGAGTGCTGTTTAACGAAGTCTTGCCAGAAGATTTTGATTTTCAAGACGAAGCAATGACCAAAAAGAAACTGCAACAAGTAATGGCAAGTATTTATGAAAAATACGGTCAGGCAAAAACCGCCGAAATTGCTGACGACTTGATGGCCCTTGGTTTTCAATATGCTACATCATCTGGATTGTCAATGGGTATGGGCGATTTTGCTGACGTTAAAGGTTTAGAAAGTATTATACAAAAGGGTGAAAAAACAGCTACTGAAATAAGCCAGCAATACGAACAGGGCTTTATTACCGACAATGAGCGTTACCGTTTAACAATTGAATGCTGGAAGAATACAGTTGCCAATGTTCAAGAAGTATTAAGCGAGCAGTTTACCCATGACGACAGTTCTATGGCTATAGCAGTTACGTCGGGTGCACGTGGAAATATAAGCCAGGTTATGACGGCGGTAGGAATGTTTGGAATTTCTACCGACACCAGCGGACGCGATATTGAGTTGCCGATTAAATCAAACTATAAAAAAGGTTTAACGCCGCTGGAATACTTTACAGCTACCCGTGGTGCTAGAAAAGTTATGATTAACACAGCGCTTAAGACTGCCGACGCCGGATATCTTACACGCCGACTGGTAGATGTTAGTCAAGATGTATTTACGATTGACGAAGAAATGCCGGACAATGGTTTCTCAATTTACCGCCAGGATTCTGAAGAAATTGGTATTAATTACGGCGCAAGGCTGAAGGGTCGTTTTTCAGCCGAAAAAATCGGCAAATACATAAAAAAACGAGGTCAATTAATTACACCAGAAATAGCTACATTGATAGAGGACGATAAATCTATTAACGATGTAAAAATAATGAGTGTACTTAGTTGCTCAAGCGTCAGCGGAATAAGTAGAAAATCATATGGGCTAGACCCCGCCACCGGTGAGCTTGTAGCTCCTCATCACCCAATAGGAGTAATTGCTGCGCAAAGTATTGGTGAGCCGGGTACACAATTGACGTTAAAGTCTTTCCACTCCGGAGGAGTCTCTGGCGAAGATATTACTACTGGTTTGCCACGCGTTGAGGAGCTTTTTGAGGCTCGGTCTCCAAAAGGTCAGGCGTACTTATCAGAAATTGCCGGTGTTGTCCACGTTAGAGAAGATGGCGATCATTATGTAATGCAGATTGTTGCTAAAGATAGCAAGCTTATAGAATTACCATTAAAAGGACGCAAGCCCCAGGTTGCCAACGGTTCAACTGTAGCAATTGGCGATGTTATTGCCAGTGGTAAAAATAATACTAAACCATTAGTTGCTACTATGGCCGGCAAAGTTGACTTTGTTAAAAATATGGTCATATTGCTTCCGTCAAACGAACAAATACAAAGCTATAACATCCCGGGATATAAACAACTATTAGTCAAAGAAGGTGAAGAAGTTGAAGCTGGACACCGTTTAACAAACGGATCAATTAACTTGCATGAACTTATGGAATTAAAGGGTGTAGAAGCTACTCAGCGCTACATAATGAACGAGATTTTACGAATTTTTGCATCTCAAGGCCAAAATATAGCCGATAAACACCTTGAAATAATTATCAGACAAATGTTTAGCCGAGTTCAGATAGAAGAGCCCGGTGACAGTGAACTCGTAATTGGTGATATCTGTAGCAAGCTAGTTGTCGCCAAAACCAACAAGAATTTGACCAAAGCTGGTAAAAAACCAGCCAAATATGAACAATTATTACTTGGTATTACCAAAGCATCATTGTCAACAGATTCATTCCTAAGCGCCGCTAGTTTTCAAGATACAACTAGGGTACTAATTAGTGCCGCTACAAGTGGCAGGGTGGATCATTTGTTTGGATTAAAAGAAAACGTTATCTTAGGGAGACGTATACCGGTAGGAACTGGTTATCAAACCGACGAAGCTATTGAAGAGATTGCAACAGAGGCAGTAAAGTGATAAAATACGCACTTAACTCAAAACCGTATAACATAGTACGTATAACGTATAACAGTAAAAAATCGGAGATAATTTAAAGTGCCAACAATTAATCAATTAATTCGCAAACCGCGCGTCAAGACGATTACTAAAACTAATACTCCGGCCTTGCAACGTATCTCGAATAACCTTAAAAATAGGAATTACGATAAAGAAGCTCCCTTCAAACGCGGTGTGTGCGTAAAAGTTACCACTAAAACTCCTAAAAAGCCAAACTCAGCACTCAGAAAGGTTGCCAGAGTCCGCCTAACCAACGGTCACGAAGTATGGGCCTATATTGGAGGTGAAGGTCATAACCTTCAAGAACACGCTGTGGTACTAATTCGCGGTGGACGAGTAAAAGATTTGCCGGGTGTTAGATATCATATTGTTCGTGGAACACTTGACTTGCAGGGAGTTAGCGAGCGCAAACAAGGCCGCAGTAAATACGGTGTAAAGAAGGGCAGCAAGTAAAATGCCAAGGAAGAAAACAAAATCACTAATACGTGATATTGAACCTGACCGCCTATACAATAGCGTCCTAGTTCAACGTATAATCAACCGTATAATGCTTAACGGCAAAAAACAATTAGCCGAACGTCTAGTGTACAACGGTATGCAAAAGGCTGCTGATAAGTTAAAAATAAAAAATCCAATTGAAGTTTTTGAACAAGCTATGAAAAACATAGAACCTCATTTGGAAACTAGGTCGCGGCGCGTCGGGGGCGCTAATTACCAGATACCATTTGAGGTAAAAGGCCAGCGACAGATACACTTAACTATTATGTGGTTTGTAGAAGCATCTCGGGCTCGAAGGGGTATGAGTATGGCAGATCGCATCGCACTAGAGCTTATTGACGCTTATAATAACGCTGGCAACGCCGTTAAAAAGCGCGAAGATACGCATAAAATGGCTGAAGCTAATAGAGCATTTGCTCATTTTGCAAGATTCTAAGTAGGTAAAAATAATGGCTGAAAAAAAATATGTGCTAGATAAGGTTAGAAACGTTGGTATTATTGCTCATATTGACGCTGGTAAAACTACTACAACTGAGGCGGTTCTGTATCGGACGGGATTAAAGCATAAAATCGGCGCGGTGCACGAAGGTGAAACTACAACTGATTGGATGGCCCAAGAAAAAGAACGGGGTATTACCATTACCAGTGCATCAGTTACATGCTTTTGGAACGATCACAAGATAAACATTATTGATACACCCGGCCATATTGACTTTACGGTTGAAGTGGAGCGCAGTTTAAGGGTTTTGGACGGCGCAGTTACTGTTTTTGACGGCAAAATGGGCGTCGAAAGTCAGAGCGAGACAGTCTGGCGCCAAGCTGACAAATATAAAGTTCCTAGGATTTGCTTTATTAACAAAATAAATCAGACTGGTGGAGACTTTTATAAATCACTAGATTCTATTCATAATCGTTTAAATAAACTGGCCTTTCCAATACATTTGCCGATTGGCTTTGAACAGAAAATTAACGGCATTGTAGATTTAGTCACAATGAAGGCCTACACCTACAAGGAATTTACTGACCATGAGTTAGTAAAATCCGAAATACCAAGCGATATGTTGGACAAAGCCAAAAAGTATCGCTCGTTACTTATCGAGAACGCCGTTGCCGAAGATGAGCAAATGCTGGAGAAGTATTTTGAAGTTGGCGAAGATGGATTAAGCGAAGCCGATATAAAGCAGGCAATTCGCACGGCTGTGCTTACTGGAAAGTTTTTTGTAGTTAGTGGTGGCGATGGCCGTGGCGTAATAGTTGAAAAACTTTTGGATGCTGTTGTGGATTATTTACCGTCGCCAATCGATCGTGGTTCAACCTGGGGTACTCACCCAAAAACTGATGAAGAAATAGAGCGTAAGCCGGACGAAAATCAACCATTTGCCGGACTGGCATTCAAAATTGCTACCGATCCGTTTGTCGGTAAGCTGTGTTTTATACGGATATATTCGGGTAAAGTGGTGGCAGGATCGTATATAATGAACAGCTCAACCGGCGAAAAAGAAAGAGTTGGGCGGATTGTGCGTATGCATGCTAATGACCGCGCTGACGTAACAGAGGTCGGTGCCGGCGATATTGCCGCTATTGTTGGCCTTAAAAGCACTACCACTGGAAACACCTTATGCGATGCAAATAACCAAATAATATTAGAAAGTATTACTTTCCCTGAACCGCCGGTATCCATTGCCATTGAACCAAAAACTAAAGCCGACCAAGAAAAAATGAGTATTGCAATGCAACGTTTGGCGGAAGAAGACCCAACTTTTAGAATAAAAGTCAACGACGAGACGGGGCAGACAATTATTAGCGGGATGGGCGAGCTTCATTTGGAAATAATTGTGGATAGAATGAAGCGGGAATTTAGTGTAGAGGCCAACATTGGCCAGCCACAGGTGGCCTACCGTGAAACAATTAGGAAGGATAACGTACAGGCCGAGGGCAAGTTTATTCGACAATCGGGCGGACGCGGGCAGTACGGCCATGTTTGGATTAAAATAGAGCAAAACGAACAGGGCAAGGGCTTTGAATTTATCAACGCTATTAAGGGCGGCGTTGTACCGAGCGAATATATAACTCCAGTAAAATCAGGCATTGAAGAAGCGATGAATAACGGCGTTTTGGCGGGTTATCCGGTGGTAGACATAAAGGCAACCTTGTATGACGGTAGCTTCCACGAAGTAGATTCAAGTGAAATGGCCTTTAAAATTGCCGGATCAATGGCTCTGCAATCAGCTGTTAAAATGGCGAACCCGGTACTACTGGAGCCAATTATGAAAATTGTGGTCATTACGCCAGAGTCTTTTATGGGTGATGTTATTGGCGATCTAAATAGCAAACGCGGTAGGATAGAATCTATGGAAGATCTTTCGCCAGGAATTAAAGAGATTACGGCCTATGTGCCACTTGGTGAAATGTTTGGTTATACAACTAATCTGCGTTCTATGACTAAGGGGCGAGCCAGCTCAACTATGGAGCTGGATCATTACGCTGATGTTCCGCGCAATGTGGCCGAGGCAATTATCGCCAAAAACGCCAAATAAGCTTGACCAGATTTTAGTCAAACGCTTACACTTTATACTAATGTGAAAAAATTATTTAGTATTT
>Ga0172375_10001983_pt1 | contig 32503 bp, 25 predicted proteins | sample LakKiv1m_FD_114537 | JGI IMG/M metagenome (GOLD analysis project Ga0172375, IMG submission 114537) | Freshwater microbial communities from Kabuno Bay, South-Kivu, Congo - kab_092012_11.1m | ecosystem: Environmental > Aquatic > Freshwater > Lake | place: Democratic Republic of the Congo... | reverse complement strand
CGATAATCAACACTGCAAATCCAAACACCCGATTTGTCATTCCGACGAAAGTCGGAATCCAGCTTTAATCGCAGCGCCAAGACTGGACTCCGGCTTTCGCCGGAGTGACAAGATTGTGTTATCACACAACTATAACTGTCAATCGTCAATCTTTAATCGACTTTACCCACACGATTCAGCGAAGAGCCAAAATACTTTGTAGATACAATGCAAGTTTGGATTCCCGCTTTCGCGGGAATGACATGGTTGGATTTTTCACGATATGTGTAGTGTTGCTGAACTGAGTGCATAACCCTAATAAATATACAAGGACATTACTGAAAATTAAAAAAACGGAGTTATATTGATTCCGAACATCTTTTTCTCCTATGATTGATTAAGGTTTAGTCAACTATAATCTAATCAAAAGGATAAAAGATGTCCAATTTGCTCTAACTCAATTTGTACTGCAACTCTTTTGGAGGAGAGCCATAAATATAATAGTCGTTCCTATGAAAGGACGCCTTTTTTATTTGAGTTTTTTCATTAAATAGGTTAAAATAGTATCTGCATTCCCACGCTAGAGCGTGGGAACGAGGAGTATTGGTGTCGACCACAGAGGGTCGACACCACACAAAATAGTCGTTCCTATGAAAGGACGCCTTTTTTATTTGAGTTTTTTCATTAAATAGGTTAAAATAGTATCTGCATTCCCACGCTAGAGCGTGGGAACGAGATACCTGCCGCAGAGTGTCCGGCAGCCGCCGGACGGCACAAAGGCAGTGACAGAACAATGTTCTGTCACTACAAACTTTCAACTTTCGACTTTCGACTTTATCATTAATCAGACCTTTTTATATTTTACATCGTGTACAGTTCCACATCTGATAAAAAAGGCTGGATTCCCGCTTTCGCGGGAATGACAGTACCGGGATTTGAGCATAATTCATAAGTAAAATATTTTTCGCTCGGATTAATAAAACCATGCCCAAACGCCAATACATAGACTCCCCCGTGGAAGCATTCCTCCGCACGCTTCACGGCAAAGAATACCGGGGAATGCTGGCGCATCTGGAAGAAATCCCCGCGCAGGAGGCGGAGTACCGGAAGCCCTCACCTGCTCTGCCGCCGGAACTGGCGAAGGCTTTACAAATGGGCGGCATCGAGGAATTGTATTCTCACCAGTGCCAGGCTTTGGAAATGGTGCGCAGCGGGATCAATCCGGTGTTGGTGACGCCGACGGCTTCGGGGAAAACTTTGTCCTACAACTTGCCGGTGTTGGAAGAATTCCTGCGCCGCGAAGGCGGGCACGCACTGTACCTTTTCCCGCTGAAAGCTTTGGAACAGGATCAATTGAAGCAATTGCAGGAATTGACCAGCCGTCTGCCCAATCCTAAACGCTTCCAGGCGGTTGTCTATGACGGCGACACCCCGGAAAATGAACGGCGGCAAATCCGGTCGAGTCCGCCCCGCTTTATCCTCACTAACCCGGAAATGCTGCATCTGACTATATCGGGATTTCACAGAAGCTGGGGAGATTTCCTCAAGAATTTGAAGTTCATCGTCATCGATGAATTGCATTCCTATAAAGGAATTTTCGGGTCGCATATGTCGCAGATTTTCCGGCGGCTTGATAGAATCTGCGAACATTACGGTTCTCACCCCCAATACATCTGTTGCAGCGCCACCATCGCCAATCCGGTGGAATTGGCGGAAAATTTGACGGGGAAGCGGTTTCAATTGATCGACAAATCCGGCGCGCCGATGGCGAAGCGGCATTTCGTGTTTTTAAATCCGGAGGTATCGCCTTATACCACAGCTTCGAAACTGTTCCGGCGGGGGATTGCGCTGGGGATGAAAACTATCGCTTTCACTAAAGCGCGGAAAATCACCGAACTCATCTATCAATGGGTGACCGATCAAGAGCCGGAATTGAAGGGGAAAGTATCGGCTTACCGGGCGGGATTTTTGCCGGAAGAACGGCGGGAAATCGAAAAGGATTTATCCAGCGGGAAATTGTGGGGAGTGATTTCGACTTCCGCGCTGGAAATGGGAGTGGATATTGGCACATTGGATTTGGGGATATTGGTAGGCTATCCGGGGACTATCAGCCAGACTTTCCAGCGCGGCGGACGGGTGGGGCGGAAACAGCAGTCGGTGGTGGTGATGATCGGTCAGCAGAACGCTTTGGATCAATATTTTATGACCAATCCGGGGGATTTTTTCCAGCGCAATTATGAAGCGGCGGTAGTTGACCAAAGCAACAAATACATTTTGAAACAGCATTTGTTATGCGCGGCGGCGGAAATCGCATTGACCAAAGGCGAAAAACATTATGCGCCGGATAAATACCCGGAGATGGTGGCGCAGTTGGAACAGAGCGGGCAATTGCAGGTTTCGGCGGATGGGAAAAGGTGGTTTTGTCTGTCGGCTAAACCGCACCGCGATTTGGATTTGCGTTCGGCGGGAGCGATGTTCACCATCACTGATCCTAAAGGAAGGATAATCGGCTCCATCGGCGGGGCGAATGTGTATGCGGAATGTCATCCCGGCGCGATTTATCTGCATATGGGGAAACAGTTTCAAGTCGAAGAATTGGATTTAGCGGGGAAAAACATCAAGGTTAAAACTGCGGAAACGGATTATTATACCGCCGCCCGGTCGCAGAAAGACACTACCATCATCAAAGACCGGGAAGCGAAGCAGATGCGCAATTTCAAACTGCATATCGGCGAATTGCAGGTGACGGAATGGATGACGGGATATGAAAAGCGGCGGCTATACAGCCAGGAATTGATGGGAGTTTTTCCTTTGGATTTGCCGGAACAATCGTATGAAACGGTGGGGATATGGATGGAGATACCAAGAACAGTGCGGGAATATTGCGAAGAAGCCGAACTGCATTTTATGGGGGGGATTCACGGATTGGAACATGCGATGCTGTCGCTGACCCCGCTGTTCGCTTTATGCGACCGGGGGGATATGGGGGGGATTTCGATGGTGGAACACAGCGGCGTACAGGGTCCGGCGATATTCCTTTACGACGGCTACCCCGGCGGCATCGGCTTGGCGGAACGGACTTATGAAATCTTCGAGCAATTATTGGAGCGGACTTTCAAGCTGGTTAAAGGGTGTAAGTGCCAGTCCGGCTGTCCGTCCTGCATTCACAGTCCGCGCTGCGGCAGCGGGAATTATCCGCTGGATAAAACAGCCGTCTTGACTTTATTGGAAGGCTTCGCCGGAAAAGGCGATTTCGCTTTGAAGAAAGTCGAAAAAACCGTAATTGAGAAAATATTTCCGGTCTCCCAAAAATCCATAAAATCGGAAATAAAGGTCGAACCTAAAGTCCAGCCGGTGGAAAAATCCGGCGAAATCCTCATCTTCGATTTGGAAACTCAGCATTCCGCCGAGGAAGTCGGCGGCTGGAGTCATATCGATAAAATGAAATTGGCGGCGGCGGTGACGATGAACGCCGATAGCGGAAGATACCGGATTTATTACGAAGAAGAGGCCGGGGAATTGATTACTGCTTTGAAAAAGGCCAAATTAGTAGTGGGTTTCAATGTGAAACGCTTCGATTATGAAGTTTTACGCCCTTATGGCTTGACAAATCCCGGCGAAATCTCTACGCTGGATATGCTGTTGGAGGTGCAGAAAGCCATCGGGCATCGGTTAAGTTTGGGAGCTTTAGCGAAAGCTACTTTGCAGGCGGCTAAATCCGCGGACGGACTGCAGTCGATCGAATGGTTCAAAGAAGGACGACTGGATTTGATTACGGAATACTGCCAGCAGGATGTGAGATTGACGCGGGAATTGTATCGGTATGGGCAGGACAAAGGTCATTTATTGTATGAGGATAAGAATAAGGGTGTGATGCAGGTAAAGGTGGAATGGGATTAGGGGATGGGGGAAGGGGGCTGGGGATTGGGCGCTGGGGGCTAGGGGCTGGGGAAAACCAATCCTCTTTGTCCGGCGTGAATTAAGGTTCTTCACTTGAGCGCTTGAATACTTGCTTACTTGAACACTGCTTTTACTGAAGACTGGCGACCGACCACTGACGACTATTTTCAAGATAGCATTCGTTCATATTCATCGTGGTTTCCCATCCATACCCAAATATATTCATCACCTTCTCTCACTGCCAATGCTCTGAACTTTAAATCGATTCTTACTGACCAAACATTTCCAATCTTCTTAAACTGTAAAGAAGGGTGCTGTGGATTGGATTTAAGAAGTTTAAAAGACTCGTCAGCCAATGCACGGATTTCCGTTGGAAGTTTCTCATAACATTGCCAGAATTGTTTGGTGGCTCGATGTATCACAAATCCACCAAATTTCCTTTTTCTTTAGCTTTAATTGCTTGTTCAAGTAAGAAATCCAATTTCCCGGAATCGGAATCGGTTTCAATTTGCTGATCCCACTTATTCCAGTCATATTCCATAAACCAACTTCTGAACTGAGAATACTCTTTTTCCGGCAGATCGACTACCGCTAATTCGATCTTTTCGAGAGCTGGCATATTGTTCCTCATTATTAGTGAACTTCATTTTAATTTTACGAAGATTTTTATTAATTAGCAAATTTGTTATTCTTGGGGGAACCGGAATAATCCTATATGCGTTTAAACTTTGAAATGGACGCGCTGGCGAACCGCAGGGGAAAGTTAAAGTCCCTCCCCCCCTGAACGGCTGCCAGCGTTTTTTTATAGTCGGAATTCGGAGTTCGGAATTAGGGAAAAGCAAAGCAAGCCATCGGGCTGCCGGGGCATATAGAAGCATGAAAATATGGTAATTATCATGTCTCCGCTTCGCGAAAGACCTGACAGGGCATTAGTAGGCTGTCAGGCGGGGGCGCCTGACAGCACCGCTTTTTCTTTCGACTTTCGACTTGTTGACTTGCAAACTTGTTGACTTGCAGACTAGAACACTGCTTTTACTGACGACCGGCGACCGACCACTGACGACAATTTTTAAAATTAATAAAAAACTTCTTTATCATTGCAACCTTTTTCTCTCAGGATATGTCTATATTAGTGGAAAGAGGAAAAATCGAGATTAAAAGGTTAAGACGCAGGCAAAAAAAATGCTTCCGGTGATGACAGAAGGTCTGAAAGTACTGAACGATAAGCAAATTCCTTTCACAGTGGAATGTTACGGTAATAACGGAACCGTGGGTATGATCAGGGTATCGAAGAAGGTGACTGAGTTATTGCGGAATAATGGTTTCAGAGTCGGACATGAGATTTTTGATGGCGAAAGTGTAGTGTTTTACAAAGGACGATTTTTCGGTGTGACCGCGGGTTAAGGCTTCTCTCCTCCAAAACCCTCGGGGGCTGCCCAAAAGGCAGCCCTTTTTTTTGAGTCTGCAAGACCGCAAGTCAACAAGTCTGCAAGTCGAAAGAGAAGTAGCAAGTAACAAGTAGCAAGTTTAGTATTCTTATTGGGGAACTTCTGAAGCGAAAAGCGAGTAATTTGTGGTATGAATAGCTATTAATCACAGTCTGTCAATAAGTTTCCAATATGAACCGTTTTTTAACCTTAACTTCACTTACAGTCGTATTATTTTTTACGCTGATTCCTTTAATTACTGCCGGTAAAGACCTTGAGATCAAAGCTTATGTCGACCGGACGGAACTGGCGCTGGGGGAATATTTCCAGTATACGGTGGAGATATCGGGCAGTATCGGATCGATTCCTCCGCCGGAATTGCCGGATTTGGGGGAATTTTACACTTTATCGGGGCCGAACGAGTCGTCCAGTTATCAATGGGTGAACGGAGCGATGTCGGCTTCCAAATCGTTTAGTTATCTATTACAGCCGAAGGATGCGGGAGAATTCACCATTGCTTCGGCGACATTGAAGGTTAAGAGAGAGGTTCTGCAGACAAATCCCATCGTAATCAAGGTATTAGCCAGCGGGGGGCAGAATCAAAGTTCGGGACAAAGCCCTCAATCTAAAGGCGTTCAGCCGGAAAAGCAGACTCAGGTGGAGGGAAATCCGGAAGAAGTATTTTTACGGGCGGAAGCGGATAAAACTACTTTAATGCAGAACGATGGGGTGACGATAACTTATAAACTATATTTCCGCATCAATGTCAACACTTATGAGATTGCGAAAGCTCCTCAGGCGACAGGATTTTGGACAGAAGAGCATCAATTGCCGGCTCAACCGGTGGTGGGGGCTGAGGTAGTGAACGGGCGGCGGTATCAGGTGGCGGCGATCCGCAAGGTGACGCTATTTCCGACGCGGACGGGGAAATTGACAATCGATCCATTGGAAATCCAAGTGCAGGTACGGGAGAAGCGGCGTTCGCGGGGGAACGATCCGTTCGGCTCGATTTTCGACGATCCGTTTTTTGGCAATACGATGACGGTACCTCGATATGTGCAGTCGAATGAATTGAATTTACAGGTTTTGGGATTTCCAGCAGAGGGGAAACCGGCGGATTTTTCCGGGGCGGTGGGGCAGTTTAGTATGGAAGCGGGATTGGATAAGGATTCGGTGGAGACGAACGAAGCGATAACTTTTACGGTGAAGATCAAAGGCAAGGGCAATATCCGCACGGCGCCGAATCCGACGGCGGTGTTCCCCCCGGATTTTGAAAAATACGATCCGGAAGTGGAAACCAGCACGGATAAGCGCAACGGTGAAGTATACGGGATTAAAGTTTGCAAGTATCTGTTAGTGCCTCGATTTCCCGGCCAGCAGGTAATCGAGCCGATTAAATTCAGTTACTACAATCCGGCGAAACGGAAGTACGAAACATTGCAGAGTCCGCCATTTACGGTGACGGTGAAGAAGGGCAAAGAGACCATGATGCCGGGGGGAATGTCGGCAGCGCCGGGGAAAATTCAGCTTTATGGCAGCGATATCAATTATATCAAGAGCCGGACTAAATTGCGTTCGGCGGGGGCGGTGTTTTACGCCGGGGGAATGTATGTGTCGGCTTATATTGTTCCGTTGATGGCGCTGATAGGAGCGGGATTGTTGAGGGAGTATTATATGAAGTTAAATCCGGCGAAAGTACGGGCGCGGAACGCTTTCCGCAACGCTAAGTACGGATTGGAAAAAGCGGGGAAGATGAAAGTCTCTCACAGCGGGGAAGAATATTACCGGATGGTGGAAAACAGTTTGAGGAATTATTTGGCGGATAAGTTGAATATAGCAGCTGCCGGTTTAGCTTTGGAAGAAATCGAAGAAGAAGTGTTAAAGCAGGGAATCAGGCAGGAATCTTGGGCGAAGATGGCCGTAATCATACAACAATGCAGTATGGGGAGGTTTTCTCCGGGCAATATCAGCGGCAGCGGACGCAGTAAATTGACGGCTGAGGCTAAAGATGTGTTGAATGTCATCGAGGGGGAATGGAAATGAGAGCTATTCCGATGTTTTTCCGGACTTTCTTGTTTATCCTGTTTTTACCGTTAATTTCGCGGGGAAACGGGATACAGGAGGATGAATTCGATAAGGGCAATCGTTTGTACCGGGATAACGATTTTTCCGGAGCGATTGCGGCGTATCAGGGGATTTTGCAGGCGGGATATGAGAGCGGGGAATTACATTATAATTTGGGGAACGCATATTTTAAGAATGGGAATTTAGGCTTAGCGATAGTGCATTTTGAGAAGGGGCGGAAGTCGATGCCGCGGGATATGGATTTGCTGAGCAATTTGGAGATGGCCAGGTTGCGGGTGGCGGATCAGGTGGAGTCGCCGCGTTTGGCGGTATGGGAAGCAGTGGATTATGCGCGGGATTATTTTACGATGGAATCATTGGCGGCGGCTTCGCTGGGGATGTTTTTGATTTTTCTGATTTTGGCGGGGATTTATTATTTTTTACCCAAAAGCCGGTGGAAACGATTGACATTTTGGGCGGCAGCGCCGATTTTTATTCTTTTTATTTTTCTTTTTAGTATATTTCAATGGCGGCTGTGGCAGGACAAAAATATACGGGAAGGCGTGATTTTGGTGGAAAAGGTCGATGTTTTATCGGCGCCGGATGAAAGAGGACAGATATTGTTTGCATTACACGAAGGAGTGAAAGCGCGGCTGGGGCAGGTATTGCCGCCATATGTGGAAATTATCTTGCCGGACGGGAAGAAGGGGTGGATTTTGGGGGAAACGATAATAGAAATCTGAAAATTGAAACTTGAAATCTGAATTTTGAAATAAAAGCAAAGATAAAAGCAAAAGCAATTTGACAGGATTTACAGGATAAACAAGATTAAAACAAAGTAAAGCAAAGAATTGTAATTGAGAATAACTATTGAGATAAGAATGAATATAAGCTATTTAAAAATTGCGGTATGGGTAATTTTTGTCACAATGTCTTTTATGGGGTGTGCAGGGGTGCAGCCGAGTGCGCAGAAACCGGCGGCGGAGGCGGATTTACCGGTCAAAGTGGAAACTGTTGCTGAGGTGGTTTCAGGCGATACTGTGATTTTCGATCCGATGGAGTTTGTGGAAGACGGGATATTTACTCCGCCTAAAGAGGAGGATATATCAGGGCAGACTTCGGCAAAGACAACGCCGGCGGCAACAGCGGTAACAGCTCCTTCGGCGGAAGAACAATGGGAGGAAGCGACGAGGCCGGGATTCAGGATACAGTTATATGCTACTAACAGCGTGGATGCGGCTCGATTGAAGGAAAAAGAAGCTATGGAAGTGTTCACCGAAGGCGTGTACTTGATTTACGATTCACCGAATTATAAAATCAGGATAGGAAATTGCCAGACTCGCGGAGAAGCGGAAGCATTGCAGAAAAAGGCGAAACAATTAGGTTACAAAGACGCTTGGGTAGTGAGAGATAATATAACGGTGAAGGTGAAGGTGGAATAATAGCAGGAATTAGGCATTGGGAATTAGGAATTAGGGAAAAGCAAAAGCGGATATGAAAAAGCCGAGGCTGATGAAGGTCTCGGCTTTTTGTTTTTTGACTCTTCTATGTTTTGTCCGGGTATTATAGTAGTTTTCAAAAGTTTTATCGTTTCCACGAAAAAGATATCTTTTTTTGTAGGAGCGGGTCATAGACCCGCCCGACTTTACACGACATTCTATTTGATAATCACCATAAAGACCGGATCTTACTGCACTTTTTCCATATAGAGCATAAATTCGGTTTTGGCGCAGCCGGCGAAGACGCCTAATCCGCCGCCATTAACATTATAGACCGGTTCGGTCATCACACCTTGTTCGGTGCGGAAATAGGAGAAGACATAGTCGAAATATTGTCTGTCGACGGCGAGGAATTCGTAGCAGTGCCATCCTTCCCATTGGAAAGCAATCCAGGGGTATTCCTGCCACTCCTGAGTTTCCAGATACATATCGACAGAGACGCGGCTGGGTTCCGGGATGTCCACGGTATCTTCCGGTTCCCAGGCGGGGTCGAGTCCAATGAGGGAATCGACGGGAGTCAGGCAGATGTTATTTCCCACATAACCACCGCAGGAATCCGAAGGCGTCCATTGGAATAAAAGTGTCGGCATATCACGGGTGAAGGTACCTAAAGTATCGACGGCAGCAGGATTGGGAGTCAGCACCAAAGGCTGACTAAGGGAGGGATGACTGATAGTTAGGGTGAAAGTATCGGGGACGGTAGTTTCCGCCCAGAGGAATTCACCGGTGGCAGGTATCGATACTTCGAGGCGATATTGGGTTTTACCCTGAATAATCGGAGTAGTGAGGGGAGAATAGGTTCCGTCAGGGCTTTGATAGGAAAATTCCACAGTGTCACCGATTGCAGCGCCCGATGAATTCACCGGGAAGAGGATGATTTCCGCACCGGGAATGCCAACATCATCCGAATCGTAGTAGGTATAAATTGATTGGACGCGGATGAGTTTAATATCTCCCACCGGTTGTCCGTTATAAATAAACGCGGTCAGAACCGGCTGGGGATCGTAGTCTTGCACTTCGGTAGGATTATCGGAACAGCCGATGATGGACAGGGCAAGCAGGAAAGCCGACCAAATTGGAGAATATTTTTTCATATTTATTTTTTTCATGGTTAGAACCTCACTTCATAACTGAACATGGGCAGAATGGGAAGCAGTTTGACATCGACGATATCGACGGGGTTTTCCGAAGTATCGAACATACGGCGCCAGAAGCTTCTGCGGTTATAGACATTATAGACGCTAAGATTAAGCCTCGCTGGCAGCCCAAAGAAATGATGTTTATAGGTGGCGGTGAAATCGAGCCGATGGTCGGCGGGGTAGCGGTAATTGTTATAGTCGCCGTAGACGGGAAAGCGTCCGTCATTAGGCATATATTCCTGACCGATACCGGCGGCGCCGAGTTGAGTAACGCCGAGGGCTTGAGTATAGCCTTGGCCGGTGTTATAGCGCCAGCTGCCGGACAAATCCCAGCGGTCGTTCAATTCGTAATAGCCGACGGCGACGAAATCATGCCGGCGGTCCCATTTGGGGTAGTACCAGCCGCCATCATTTATATAAGTGTCAGGAAATTGGCGTTTAGTCCAAGACAAGGAATACCCCAGCCATCCGTTAAGCCGGCCGGCTTTTTTCCTCAGCATCCATTCGAAGCCATAAGCGTAACCTTTACCGAAAAGATAGGCGTCACCGGCGCCTTCGTAGGAGGATTCCGTGGAGACATAATTGAACTCGACCACATTGTGCATATCAGTGTAATATGTTTCAAGGGTGAATTCCAGGTCTTTTCGGGGATCGTGTTCCATACCGAGGACGATTTGGTTGGTATATGTGGGTTTCATAGAGCCATCGATGGGGGTCCAGATATCGAAATTGGACATTCCTTCGCCGAAGGTGATAAGATTGATCCATTGGCTGTAAGCGCCGCCGGATAATTTGAAACGAGTTTTATCATCGTACCTATACATTAAAGCCAACCGGGGGTCGAAGCGGAAGTGATCACCGGCTTCGTGATAGTAAACTCGGAAGCCCGGCTGGAATTCAAATTGCGGGGACAGCGTCCATTTATCCTGCAGGTAGTAGGAATAATTATAAGTGTATTCATCGATATCGACCCATTTGACGGCGTCGTTGCCCATATCGAGGCGGAAATCGTAGCGGCTGATCCAGATGCCGGTCTTAAAGCGGTGGTTGGAGCCGCAGAAGTATTCCAGGTCGGATTTCAAGGAATTATCGAGGATTTCGTCCAAGGCTTCTTCGAAGGTAACTTCTTCATTTTTCAAATTCCATTCGGATTTATAGCGGCTGACGGAAGCGCCGAGGGTGAAGAACAATCTGTGATTGAGAACATGGCGCAATCTGGCGGTGAGGGTACGGTTTCCCCAATTCATATTCATTTTAATGCGGGAATCGTCGGGACCGGCTTCCAGGTCGAGCACATCGCTGCCCCAATACCCGGCGACGGACAGGGTAGTCTGGTTGGAGATATCCCAATTGGCTTTGCCGTTGCCGTCGTAGAAGTAGTAATCGGGGAGGTCGATATCATAGGCGTTTCTCATAGCGGAGAGGATGGGATCCATATAGGTTCGGCGTCCGGCGAGGAAATATGAACCTTGTTGATTAGGCAGAGGCCCCTGAAGAGAGGCTTTGGCGGAAACCACGCCGATTTCGACGCGGCCTTCCGATTCTTTACGGTTGCCTTCTTCGGTGATGACTTCCAGCACGGAACCGGAGCGGCCGCCGTATTCGGCGGAGAAGCCGCCTTTCATCAGTTCCAGATGTTTTACCGCATCGGCGTTGAAAGTGCTGAAGAGGCCGAACATATGGGAAGGATTATAGACCGGATTATGATCCATCAGGATGAGGGTTTGGTCCGGACTGCCGCCGCGAACATATAGGGCGGAGGAGATGTCGGAAGAAGCTTTTACGCCGGGGATGGTCTGCAAGGTGCGGAGGACATCTTGTTCCGCGCCGAGGGAAGGCAGCCGGCGCAAAGTCATATTGCTGATGGGGACGGTGGAAACTTGGGGGGAAAGCCGGATTTCTTTGGACTTTTCCTCTTCGACTTCCACTACCACCTCTTCCAGTTTAATGGCATCGGGATAAAGTTCGATGGTGATAGGCTGCATAATTTCGTTGGTCACCACCACTTCCTCGGTTTTGGGATGGTAACCGATGTAGGTCACTCTTAGGCGATAGATATTGGGAGTAACCTGATCGATGAGGAAGTAGCCATCGAGGTTGGTGGAAGAACCTCGGGTAGTATTTTCTATCACTACATTGGCAACGGGCAGCGGTTCACGGTTAGTGGCGTCGACCACATAACCGCGTATGAGATTTTCCGCGGCGGCGGCGCTAAGCAGTGATAGAATGACTAAAATAGTTAGTGAAACATTTTTAAGCATTACAGATCCTCTTGATTCTTCAAAAATGATAAACGGTTATAACAGAATTAAAAATCGGGTTTTCGCTATTTTGTATGAGCAGTTTGAATAGTTTTGTTTTAAAATCCCCCTTTAATTCCCCCTTTTAAAAAAGGGGGAAAGTTGTGCAAGGCGGGTGTTTGCTTTTCCCCCCTTTATCCTGAATCAAGTTCAGGACAAGCTTAAAGGGGGGAAGGGGCATAAGCGCTTAATTAAGGAATATTTTACTGAACACTGTTACAGATACTGTATTTTACATTGAAACGATATCTGTCAGGTCTCCGCTTCGCTAAAGACCTGACAGAACGCTATACACATATGTGATAAATGCTTATTTTAACGCTTATGAGTGAATGGGGGACATTCATACAAAGTACCAATAATGCCCTTAATATTATTATCGTTCCAGCATATTCTACTGTTTCCATAAAGTCTTTTCGCATATTTAGGCAGGGACAGAACAGTGAGCCTGTCCCAAAACGCCCTCAGGGCGTCATACTGGCGCTGCGCAGTAGTCCCTGTCACGCAGTGACCCCTGCGGGGCGGGAAAAGCCAGTATCCATATCTCATTAAATTACAAATGCTTGGATTCCCGCTTTCGCGGGAATGACAAGTCCGGGTTACATTCTGGGACAAGCTCAGTGTTCTGTCCCTACAATCGGAAAATATTAATCAGAACTGGTATAAATCCCGGAAAATTTTACTCACACGATTCAGCAAAGAGCCTAAAAATCTAAAAACTTTGGTGTTTTATTGAATTACATTAGACAACTCAATAATAAAAAGGTTGCACGGGAAAAAAGGAAATGTTTAAATTTTAACATCTAATTATTATTAAAGCAAATTTTAAGGGGATTTCGTTATTTTGTGAGAGCAATGCTATAATGACCCAAATTGAAAGTAGTTTATTCAATTATTAATCAGACCTTTTTATATTTTACATCGTGTTCAGTTCCACATCTGATAAAAAGGCTGGATTCCCGCTTTCGCGGGAATGACAGTACCGGGATTTGAGCATAATTCATAAGGTTGGAATGTAAAATATTTTTCGCTCGGATTAATATACCAGTTCTAAAAAGGTCAGTTACCGAAATCGAAAAAATGTCCCTGGCATATAGTGTCGACTGCAGAGAGTCGACACCAGACTGAAGGAGATACCGCATTTAATCAAAAAGTGATACCCAAGCCGCCGCCTATCAGCAAGGGAGTGGAATAGTAAGGTTTTTCCAGCACGCCGTCGGGGTATTGCGAACCGACTTCATAGTTGACGCCCATCTGGTTTTTGCGGTCGTAGAGATTCCAGCCTTCGAGGTAGAATTTGCCTTGGGCGGTTTTCAGCAGGGGGAATTGCCATTCGCAGCGAAGGCCGAGAGCGTGGAAATCGCTATAGCGGCGGGAATTAATTTCGCCTTTGACCGGGTAGTAATTGCCATATTGGTCGGCAATTCCGGCGATAGTGGGAGTGTAGGGGCGGCCGGTATAAAAGCGGAAGTTAAGGGTTATAACATCGGGCAGATAGGATTGCGGCTGGGGAAAGTCATACTCCATAGTTAAACTGGAAATGTGGCGCTGGTCGTAATCGAAATAATTTAGTTCGGTATCGAGGTATTCTTTCCGTTTTGCTTCGGAGAGGGAATAATTTACCCAGCCGGTGAAAGCCCCGAGTTTTTTCTGCAGGAACAATTCAATACCTTTGGCATAGCCAGCGCCATTTGCAGTAAAAACGCCGGTCGAATCGGCAGTAATGATGTGGGAGTAGTCTTTGTAGTAAATTTCCATCCAGCCGGAAAAGGAATTGTCGAAGTCATGATCCAGTCCGAGGATATAATGCAGGGCGCGGTCGGAAGGCAAAGCGGGATTATCCTGCATAAACATCCGGTCTTTGAACATCCGGTAATCGCCCCAGGCGGCGCGGACTGCGGTTTTAGGATTGATTTGATACCGGGCGGATAAACGGGGCAGAAGATCGAGATTTTCGTAATCGAAATCGTAATCGAACCTGAAGCCGCCGGTGAAGGTGAGTGGTTTTATGATGGTGTAGGAATCCTGCAGGTAAAAACCCGCCAGATAATATTGTCCGGTGAAATCATAGAAATCGACGGGCATACCGGTGGTATCCCAGGAAGTATAAGTATCCGAAGGATCGATGGGCATTGAACTTTCCATCAGATAATCGTTATAGCTGAATTCGTAACCCGCTTTGAATTCGTGATCGGGCAGAGGTTTGTAAGTCAAGTCTTGGCGCAGGGCGAGGAGTTCGGGGAGGCTGTGGACATTATAGATAGTACCGGCGAGGACGCGGGATTCGATGAGGCTGTGAGTCAAGGCGGTTTTGGAATAGAGGTGAGGGCTGAGGACGCTGTTCAATTCCAAAGTCTGGGTATTGGCTTGCATATCGATGTCCATCATAGGGGGGACGCCGGGATCGGGATTGTCGGAGGAAAATTCTTCCTGTTCGTGAGAAGAAAAAGCGGTGAAGTCGAGGTTATGTTTTTCGTTCAAATCGTATTTGATTTTAAGATTATAGTCATAAAAGCCGGGGATGGGGTAGTCTTCCTGTTCGCCCATAATCAGGTCGAGATAAGTGCGGCGGGCGGTGATGAGGAAGGAACTGTTACCATTAATAGGCCCTTCAAAAAGCCCCTGAGTGGTCATAACTCCCAGAGTAAATCCTCCGGCGTATTTTTCCCGGTTGCCGTCGCGGGTGGTAACGCTGAGGACAGATGAAAGACAATTGCCGTATTTGGGGGGGAAGCCGCCGGTGAGCAGTTCGATGTCGGCAATAAGTTGGGAATTGAAGACGGATTTGGTGCCGCCAAGGAACCAGGGGAAATATACTTTAGCCCAATCGAGGAGGAAGAGGTTTTCTTCCGGGGCTCCTCCACGGACATAAAGCTGACCGGGGGAAAAGGGATCGCCGCTGGAAGCGATGCCGGGGAGGGTCTGCAGGACTTTGATGGGGTCTTCCATCAAGCCGTCTTTGGACTGAAACATACGGGGATTCAGGGCGACATCGGAGACGGAAGCGCCTTCCACCAGTTTTTCCGCAGCTATGACAACATCAGGGACGGCTTGCAGAGTGGAGGGTAAAAGATTAAAATCAATTTTAGCCGATTCGCCGGGAAGGATGATGGTTTTATTTTCTAATGAACTATAGCCCAGCATCGAGGCTCGCAGGGTATATTCACCCGGCGGGATTTTAAGGATTTGGTATTCGCCGTTCAGGTCGGAAGCAGCGCCGAGGCGAGTGTCGAGGAGAACGATATTAGCGCCGGTCAAGGGTTCGCCGGTGGATTGGTCGAGGATGAGACCGGAAATAGTTCCGATGTTTTGGGCGAAGGCGTTGGAAAAGGTGAAGAGAGTGAAAAAGCGAATAAATCTTTTTATCATAACTGTATGAGGAAAAGGTGTTAAACGGTCGTTGGTTGATGGTTTATGGTCGTTAGCTCTTCTTTGTCGGGTAGGTGTAGTATACTTGTATAAAGGGTTAATTGTATTGTGTTTAGATAAAATCCTCCCCACCCCCTTTTAAAAAAGGGGGGAGACAAGCAAACATCCGGATTCCTCCGCCGTACTGCTGACGGGGAATGGCGGTTTTTAGGCATTCGCCAATGCTTAGAAAGTCGTTGGTCGATGGTCGATGGTCGATGTTTAGTGGAGAAAGTGAATATTTGAGATGCGGAAAGATATTGTATACCATCATAAAAAGCCGGTCTCTTATTATTGCCGATTTCCGAATTGTTAGAAATTGGTTAATAATGCAAAATAAGATTGTATTATAACAAATTATTTTGATAATTTCCATTTTATGTGTTAAGATAATGCTTTAAAATTATAAGGAATTCATTTACGCTAACAAACAGGGTACAAGATGCGGCAAGTTTTTTTATTTGTTCTAGTTACAAGACTGATAGGTAATAACCTTTTTGCGGCGGAAACGCCTGAAGCCGGGAAACCGGAAACTATGTGGAGCGATTTAAAAGTAGGAGGAGTGTATTATTTATCTTATCAGCAGGGGGATAAGCCGGGGATGGGTGTATTCAGCGAGTTCACTGCGAAACGAGCCTATGTGACAGTGCAGAAGACTTTTCTGCCGATAATGAGTTCACGGGTAACTATCGACGCTTATCAGGATGTCACGGGAGATTTAAAGGCGCGGATGAAGTATATGTATGCGGCTTTTAAATTCCCGGATTTTTATTTTATCAATAATTTAAGTTTGGAAGTGGGATTGGTGCATACGCCGTGGCTGGATTTTGAAGAGCATATCAATTATTACCGAATGCAGGATACGATGTTTATGGAAAGGGTAGGGATTATCAATTCGGGGGATTTCGGATTGACGGCGATGGGGTATTTAGGCGGCAAGATGGACGATGATTACCGCAAGACGGTGAACGACAAGTATTGCGGGAAATACGGCAGTTTTGCGGCGGGGATTTACAATGGCGGGGGTTACCATGCGCAGGAATTGAATGATAACAAGGTATTTCAGGGACGGTTGACGGTAAGGCCGATACCGGCGGTAATTCCCGGATTCCAAGTATCATATTTCCATATCAACGGGCGGGTCAATGAAAGCGACACTTATGGGAAACCCCGCCCCTGGACAGGACATAATGTGATGTTGTCGTTGGAACATAGTTGGTATACGGTAACCGGGCAATATATTACCGGTCACGGCAATAAATCCGGGTGGTGGATAAACTGGAGTTCATTTGCGATGAATGCTTGGGATTATGAAGGATATTCGATATTTGGGGAAGTGAAAGCGGGGAAGCATATCCGGGGGATAGCGCGGTTCGATCATTTGGATCCGGGAATCGAGGAATTGCCGGGGAATTATAATCGATATATTGCAGGGGCGGGATGGGATTTTGGCCAGCGGAATATATTGTTAGTAGATTATGATTGGGTGGAATACAATTATCCGGAATTTGGGGATTTCAACCGAATTCAGGCGACAATGCAGGTGAATTTTTAGAAGCAGGGAATAGGGATTGGGGATTGGGGAAAAGCAAATATTTGAACCGCTGATAAAAGCTGATAAAAACTGATAAAAGCCGATAAAAGCAAAGAAAAAGCAGAAGCGGAATTCGGAATTCGGCGTTAGGAATTCGGAATTAGGGAAAAGCAATAGTAAAAGCGATTCACAACAGATATTAATCATACCTTTTTATATTTTACATCGTGTTCAGTTCCACATCTGATAAAAAAGACTGGATTCCCGCTTTTCCCGCAGGGACTACTTCATAGCGCGGGAATGACAGTACCGGGATTTGAGCATAATTCATAAGGTTGAAATGTAAAATATTTTCCGCTCGGATTAATAAAACAGATATAACAGATACAAATATTCTTATTACAGAGCCTCTTGCAAAAGTCAAAAATGCTTTAAATTGTCATTCTGAACTCGTTTCAGAATCTCTTGTTATTTAGTAATATATATTTTCACATAGACCCTGAAACAAGTTCAGGGTGACATTTTTGGTGACTTTTGCAAGTCCCTCTACAGTTTAGCATTTTGAAAAACTCGATAGGCAAGGGGGTCATTCCGAACTTGTTTCGGAATCCAGCGCCTTTGATTTTGCTTGTTTTAAAAGACACAGGATGCTGAAACAAGTTCAGCATGACTAATTTCGGTAGATTTTGGATAATGCTAAAATGTTACCTATCCTTTACGAAGAAAAGGCGGATGATTATCCGCCTTTTTCTATTATAAATTAACCATTATTATTGGATAATAATATGTCCATCGGTGAAAGCGCCGTCGATGGGCTGGATGAACATATCGAGGAAGATGCTGGAATCGGGATTGACAGAAACAGTGGTCGCTCCGGTGTTTTTTGTCAGGAAATTGATATAGGCTACGATGCCGCCGCCGTCAGCTTGAGTCCCTACCAATAAACCTCCCTGAAAGATCGACTGCCAGGTAATATAATTTTCCAAATACTCCCATTCATTGTAGATATATTCATAAAAAAACTGATGATTATTATCCAGCGTAAAAGGCCCTTCGACAATATCTACTGCGGTCAGATATGTAGTATCGAATTGCAGTTGATACTGCAGGCCGCCCAAATCCTGAGCGCCGGCGATAATTACCGGGTATTGAATAACGGAATTGACCGAGGTCGTAGTGTCGGTGAGATTTAGGTAAATATACTGTCCTGAAGTAAAAGTAGAATCCTGAGAAAGACCGCGATAGCCTTCAATATCGTCGGAAGCGGCTTGGAAGTAATACAGGGTTTGCTGTTGTAGACCGGTAATCTGAAGCTGGTGCTGGGTGACCAAATTGGTTTCTTTAACGGAATCGGAATAGACGGCGGTGGTATCGTATAGCACGACTGAAGTGGAAGCTTCATCGGTGAACCAGCTGACGATTGCGGAAGTGGCGGTAATATTGCTGACGGTAAGCCCGGTGATGATGGGTTCGTCCTGAGCTTTGGGCAGAGTGTTGAAGGTGAGGATTTCCGAATCGTAAGTTTGGGCGTCTTCGGTCCAGGCGGTGATGGAGTAATCGTAACCGGTGTCCGAGGTCAGATATTCCAAGGAAATGGAATGATCCAGAGTGTAATCAGCGGTATCGGCGATGGTGGAAGCGATGACGCCGCCGGAAAAGCCGTAGTTTAAGATGGTCTTGGCGGGAAGGGTAGTTTTATAGGTTATCACGGCCGTGGTCTGCGAAGGATTTTCCGTAATATCGTAAACGGCGAAGCCTTCCGGCTGGACAGTACCTGTGCCGCCGCAGGAAAGGAATAAGAGAAAGAAGATATAGGAGATTTTTTGAGTAAATGACCGCATTTTAAAGTCTTTCAAAATTCATAGATTTGTCACCTGTAAATATTATCGGCAGTTTTAAGTAAAACTATAGTATTTGTTTAAGTATATTTCAAGTATTAGGACAATATTTTATTGGCGGTCTGATTGTTTTGGGGGCGTCGATAATTTCGTTTCCTGGTATTTATTGTTCATACGATAGATGAAGGCGAGGATTTCGGCGACAACTTTGTAAAGTTCTTCCGGGATATATTGGTTCAGTTCCAATTTCATCAGGGCTTGCACCAAATCGGGATCTTCGCGGATGGGGATATTATGTTCCTGGGCGAGGGCGATGATTTTTTCGGCGATGCGGCCTTTACCTTTAGCCACCATTTTCGGAGCATCGTCTTCTTTGGCTTTATAGCGCAGGGCGGCGGCGTAGAGGCGTTTTTTCTTTTCGGGATCTTCAGGCATAGAAAGAGGCATTGGGCATTAGGCAATGGGCATTAGTCTTAAGCAATGAAGTTAAATCCCTCGGATTTTTTGAAGGCAGAGATAACAGGAGCGGTTTGATTTTCCACTATCGGATGTGTGGAAGCGGTGACGCTGCGGACATCATAGCCTAGGGCGGCGATGGCCTCCTGCAATTCGTTCATAAAGGGGCGGATAAAATCGGCGATAATAGGATTTTCAAAATTTAAATCGATGGTCAAAGCGCCGTTCTGAATGTCGGTCAAAGCGGAGATTTTACCTAAATTACGGGAATCGAAGGAGATGCGGATGGATGCGTTATTCTTATCCAACTGTTTTTGATTCCCGCCGTGATCGCGGAAAAAGACATCCATCCTTTCCCATTCGCCCTGATAGTATATGGGGAGTTGGAGATAAGCGGAGTCGGTTTCGGCGGCGCGGGATTCCGGCAGATTGCGGAATTGCAGAGCTTCCAGGTCGTTCAAGCCGGAGGATTGTTCGTTCGGAAGTTCGTTCCCGCCTTTTTCCAGAGCCAGCATCAGCCATTTCAGGTTGAGTTTTTTAGGGATTTTACCTTCCAACAGGTCTTTAAGCCCGGCTTCGTGGAGCAGTCCCAGCAGGTGAATGGCGGCGGGGAGATTGCGGGCGAGCATTTGCGGGTCGAAGCGGGCGGGGAGATTTTGCATAAAGCGGAGCAGTTCCGGGGGCAATTCGGATTTGTCATTGCCAAGGAAAAATTTCAAATTCGCCATCACCAGCGCCATATCGAAATTGCTTTTGACCGCCAGTAAAGCGCCTTTCAAATTATCCAAAGAGGGGGGAAGGTTCATCTGCTCCAATTTGATGGCGGCGCGGGCAAGCTCTTCATAGCTGGCTTTAAGTTGAGGATGATGACGGTATTGCTGTACTACGGCTTTGATGCGTTCGAAGGATTCTTTGGTCATCGGCAGACGGGCAGCCATCATTTCGGAGACAATTTTACGGTCGTCGCCTTTGACATTCCATTGTTCGGCCAGTTTCTGCGATTCGGCGGCGTCGTCGGTGATTTTCAGCAGCAGGCGCGGTTCGACAGCTTGGACTTTGGCGCGGAAATTATCGCCGTTTTTCAGAGGCAGGTTGGATTCGGCGATGAGGTTCATCCCCCGCATACTGACCAGATATTGGTCATTGCCAAAACTCTGGATAACCCGGCCGTGAATATCGGCGCCAATTTTTACTGATTGGCGGAAGGATTCCAATTTTTCGGTTTCGATAGCGAATTGGATTTGCGGTATGCGGGTGATGGTGTTCATTGAAGCAGGGAATAGTATCTTAGTTCTGAAATTGTTGTTTTTTTGGCAAAAGATTTTAATAACTATATGTATTAAATGGACTTTGGCAATTCGGAAATTTAGTAATTTGGTAATTCGGAAAACGCGCTTTACCCAAAGTCCATCCCCGCGAAAGCGGGGACTAAAGTCCAAAGTCTTGAGCCTTGAGCCTTGAGCCCAGAGTCCAAAGCCTTTTTGGTTCCGGCTTGTCCGGGTTAGGGATTAGCGAAAAGCGAATAGTGAAAAGCGATTAGAGAATAGGAATTCGGGATTCGGCGCGGGGGATCAGACTTCATCTTTGGTGCGGAAATCGATGATGAATTTGACTTCTTCCTGCCCCATATCGAGCATTTTGGCAATTTCGGAGACGGAGTAATTTTGATCCAGCAGGTTGTATATCATCTGTTGTTTTTCATCGGGTGAAGCGGCGGGTTTAGGAGGTTCGGGCGTTTTCACGGGCGGAGTTCTATCTTCAATTAGATCGGAAAAGTCATCAGCTTTAGTTTTTCCCCGCGGTGAAACCTCATCCATACCGCCTGCAGAATCCAGATATTCAGTTCCATCCATAACCGAAGCGAGTATTCGATTCATCCGCCAGTTTGACAATAGACGAACAGCAATGACAATAACCACAATCCCCACGACAATTAGAATCGGCACATAGGGCAGATCGGGTAAGTACTTTTTATCGATTTCCGGGAAAGCATCATCGAGTTTTTGACCTTTTTCCTGAACCATTTTCTCCAAGGAAACGATTTGAGCGGCGAATTTGTTCAGGTCGATGCTGGTATCGATTTCGACAGCGGAAAGGACTTGCAGCCAGATTTTCTCCGCCTGATTGTCGTTTCCCGCGAGTTTATAAAGCAGGGCGAGTTTGACGCGGGGTTCCAGCCAGGAAGGAGATTGATTGACGACTTCGAGTAAAGTTTCTATGGCTTTTTCCCGCTGATTCAGTTCTTCGTAAATCAGTGCGGCTTGGTAAAGAGCGTTTTCGTTTCTCTGTGGAACAGCCTCCAGGAAAGCCTGTAAAGCGCCGGGGAAATCGCCTTGACTTTTAAGCTGAAGACCTAGTTCATAGGGATCGGTGGTTTTTACCGTGTCGACCGGAATTTTTACGGTGTCCGGCGGGGTGGATGAAGGTTTTTCTTTAGACGGAGGAGGTTTGGCGGCCGGAGACCTTACTTCCGGGTTTTTTTCGGCGATGACCGGAGGAGGGGGGGATTTTTCGATTTTTTTCGCGGATTCGGGAGGAAGAATAGTAAAATCCATCACCAGCTGAAAGGGGCGGTTATTGTTATAATATCGCAGACGGTAAGGTGAACTGGCGCGGATGAGCAATTCGCTTTTAACGGAATAATAAGCGACGCTTTGGAAGAAGTCATCTTTGATTTGTTCGAAAACCGAAGGAACTATGGTGCTGCCGGTGCCGGCGGGAAAAGCGATCCTCACCGATCGACCTTCATCATAAACTTTATATTGCAAGTCCAGATTGCAGGTGACGATGAGGAGAGAGTAATCTCCATGGCGGCCTACCTGAATATCGATGAGGTTAGCTGCGGGGGAGGAAAATGCCATCCCTAACAGCAGGGAAAAAAGCAGATATGTTTTAGAGGGTAGATTCAATAGTATTTTATCCGGAAAAGTAGTCATCAGATCAGCGAAGTGTTCAAGTGTTCAAGTTGGCAAGTGTTCAAGTTATTAATCAGACCTTTTTATATTTTACATCGTGTTCAGTTCCAAATCTGATAAAAAAGGCTGGATTCCCGCTTTCGCGGGAATGACAGTACCGGGATTTGAGCATAATTCATAAGGTTGAAATGTAAAATATTTTCCGCTCGGATTAATAAAAGCAAAAGCGTGTGTCATTGAAACCCTGCAATATACAGCGAACTCCGGACACGAGACCTATTTTCAAGCTAAGTCATGCCGCAAGTACGGAAAATGGTTAGTTTTATTGGCTCTTCGATGAATCGTGTGGGTAAAAATTCCCAGATTAATGTAGACAAGGGACAATCAGATTAAGGGTATTGTAGGTATTTTTGGTGAAAATCCCCCCTTCCCTCCTTTAAATAAAGGGGGGAAAAGCAAACAGCTGTTCCACCCCACTTTCTCGCTTTTTTAAAAGGGGGAATTAAAGGGGGATTTTAAAAACAAATTATTCAAACTACCCACACAAAATAGCGAAGACCCGTTTTATTTAATGCCGGCGGAATTTAAATCGATCATTTTCAGTTCTTCGAAGTACTCTTTGGAATCGGCGCGCTGGATGTTCTGCAGTCTCTTTAGTATGTTTAACACCCGGCGAAAGTTTTTATCGATAGTATCCAGTTTATTCACAAGTCCACTGGCGCCGATAATGCGGGCTTGGTCCTTGGCTAAGTAAAGCTGACCCATAATAATGGCTAAGGGATTGTTAAGTTCATGGTTAATGGCAATGGCGGTTTCGGCGACGGCGGCTAATCTTTCGGAGGCAATTTTTTTATCTTCCTGATGGCGGCGCCGGGTAATGTCTTTAAACACAGCTAAAAATTCTTTATTATTTCCTTCAAAATCTTCCACGGCGGAAATGGTGCAGATGGTAAGGACTTTACTTCCATCAGGGCAGGTAATTTCGATCTCTTCCTGAACGGGGAATTTTTTCAGGGTAAGGAGGAATTCAAGTTTGGATTCGGAGGGGATTAATCTAATCAACGGCTCATCGAGGAGTTTCTCCCGCTGGAAACCGAATTTTTCCACCGATTTGTTGATAAAGAGAATACGGCCGTAAAGATCGTAGGCGACAATGAGGTCGTCGGCGTTATCCATCAGGTTCTGCAGGAAATCTTTGGTGGAAGTGAGGTCGATAATCAATCTTATGTTGGATAAAGCTAAAGATGCTTGAGAGACGAGAAAGGAAATAATATCGATTTCGTGCTGATTGAATTCGGCTTTCAATTTGGTAGTTTTAGCTTTGATGAATCCGAGGGGATTACCGGAAATGACCATAGGGGCGATGAACAAAGCTTCTCCGGTTTCCTCCAGGGGAATGTTCATATCATCAAGGATAATGGGATTTCCTTCTTTCATAATCCATTCGATGACACCTTCGTCCCAGTCGTTCAAGACGGTTTCGTGGAAGAATTTGGAGATATTTTCGGGGAATACGGGAATGGGGGAATTATCTTCGATGAGATAAATTCCGAAGTGTTTAAGCGGGATGTATTGCGAAAGAGTTTCGATGAAGACACTGCAAAAAGAATCTATGTTATATGTAGAGTGAATGGCGTTAATCAGTTTCCGGGCGGCAAAGAATTCGTGGATAAAGGTCGAGGCTTGTTCGATAGCTTCGATATTTTTTGTAATGGCGTTTTTCAGAGCGATATTTTCTTCGTTCAGCGCTGCAACCTGGTATTGATAATTGACCAGACTGCCGGATACATCATCCCAGAACTTACCCATCTCGATTTTAAAAGCTTCGGAATCGTCATCGAGCCGGCAGGAATCGATTAAATCGAAGAAGCGGTTTCTCAGTTCCTGGAAATGGATAAAATTACTGTCAGTCAGGTCGGTCATAGATTAAAGATTAACTAAGAATATTGGAAATTTTTGTTGGCCTTTAGTTTCAAGGCTTAAGGCTCGTTGAGTGTACTGACATAAAGTATGCGTTAGGCGGGGGCGCATGACAGCACAATATGCGTTTCCACGCTGGAGCGTGGGAACGAGATAGCTAAGCGAATTGAATAAGTGATTTTCGGTTTTTACGCGAAGACTTCCAGCAGGGAATTAGAGCGTTCGATTTCGATATTGAAGAGGTCACGATAGAATTCGATATCGAAGGAGCCATCGGGTTTCAAGCGCATTTTCAGGGCGGTCCAGGCGTAGGAGTTATAGCCTGAAGGACCGACTTCCGCTTCAAGTTTAAGATGCTGGTAAACAGCGTAGCTGTTAGCCAAGTTAATGATTGAACTTAAGAGTGTATCCAACAAAGCCTGTTCGGGGGCGTGATGGCAAGCCACGGATTCAGTGATAGCGGAGGGCAGATTCCATTTTTCCGCCAGCCACCCGCCGATTTGCGCGTGGTTGGCGCCGATGATTTCTTCTTCGGTTTCAAAAGATGATTTATTTTCGTCCTGAGTGATTTGGTAAACTTGACTGTATTCTTTAGGGAAGTATTTGGCGATGATGATTTTCCCCATATCGTGAACTAAACCAGCGACAAAAGCTTCACCGGGTACTTTATAGCTGGTGTTTTTGGCAAAGGCCCGGGCGCCTGAAGCGGTATAAAGCGAGTGTTTCCAGTAGTAATTAAAATCGAAAGGAACGGATACCGACCAATTTTTAATGGTATCGCGGATACTGAGCGAAAGAGTCAGGTTCTTTACGGTTTCAAAACCGAGAACAACAATAGCCAGATTAACGGTACCAATCTGCCGGGGAAAACCATAGTAAGATGAATTCGCCATACGGAGGATGCGCATGGTAATACCTTGATCCGAAGAAATCAATTTCCCCAATTCGGAAGCGGAAGCGGAGGGGTTATCCAAGAGCCCTAAAATGGAGGCAGCGATAGTCGGCAGAGTGGGAAGATCGTTGATACCGGCAATTAAGTTTTTTAATTCTTGTTTGTTCAATTTGTAAGAGGCGCATTTATATTGATGTTAGGGAATTACTTGGTATCCGTAAAGAAGTGTTCAAGTGAGCAAGTGTTCAAGTGTTCAAGTAAAAAAGCAAAAGCGCTGGATTCCCGCTTTCGCGGGAATGATAGTTCCGGGCGTTTTTGGACTGACAGTTTCACGGGAATGACAAATATTAAGCATTCTTGGACTCCTGTTTCGCCAGAAAAATGCCTAATAGCACAATTGATTGTCTGACACTTTTGGTCATACGACAATATCGATAAGATGCGAACTTTTAGCGGAAGCTTCGGATTGTTCTTTTCTTTTGCGCCGCTTTTTCTCTTCCCTTTCCTTTCGTTCCGCGGATTTTTCTTTGCCTTCGGCGCTGAATTCGATTTGATCTTGCTGATTCATCGGCTGGGTAGTAGTTTCTTCCTGCAGGGCGATTTGCTGCATAGTCTGAGCGAATTGATTCTGCTCGTTCTGCGTCTTGTGCCGATCGATTTGAGCGATGCGTTCGACCGCTTGAGTTTTGGACAAGTTATCCTGTAAATCCAGTACTTTTGCCATTTTAAGATTCCTCCGGCAGATTCCGCCGAACCGGGAAAAAACATCCGGAATATGCAATATAGTCTCTTAAATCGGCGGAGAATTGGGTGAATTATTTCTCATATTATCGGCATTTTTCGGGATTAGTTTTGAATGAAGTAAAAAGATGAGTCTCGTGTCTCGTGTCTCGTGTCTCGTGTCTCGTGTCTCGTAAATTATACTTTTTCTAATTATTGCTTTCCGATTGTAGGGACAGAACAGTCAGCCTGTCCCACAATTAATAAAACGCCCCGAAATCCGTCATTCCCGCGTAAGCGGGAATCTCTATGTCTTTAATTTACAAAGAACTGGATTCCCGCTTACGCGGGAATGACAAGTCCGGGGTACATTCTGAGACAGGCTGACTGTTCTGTCCCTACCTAAACACACGAAAAGACTTTTTAGAACTTGTTGCAACAATTATAACACTCATAAATATCAGAGAGGAGTTCCAATCTATCACATAAAAGGTAAGACAAAAAGTCAAATTATCAAGTTTTTGGGATGATAATTTGAGAATTTTTGTTATTTCTTGAGGAATGGGGGCGTATGCGTTCCTGCACAGGAGTTTGTGAACGAGGGGATCGTGTCAGGCGGGTCGGCTGACACCACAAATTAGTGTCGTGAGGTAAAAGGCCGTAATTACGATGGGGAGTACAATCATGCGGGAAGTGCGGCGGAAAGCAGGGCGCGGAGGGAGAGGATGGCTTTGGTGTGGATTTGGGAGACGCGGGATTCGGAGATTTCGAGGACAGCTCCGATTTCTTTCAAGGTCAGTTCTTCATAATAATACAGAGCGACGACCAATCGTTCCTGTTCCGAAAGTTGTTTGATGGCTCTGATGGTGGCCTTTTTCAATTCATCTCTTTCCACACCGAAGACGGGGCCGTCGGTTTCATCGGCTTCGACCAAATCGAAGAGATTAAGGCTTTCACCGTGTTTGGAAGTCATATTGTCATCGAGGGACATCATAGTGACAATACTGGTGTCATCGAGGGCTTGATAGAAAGTTTCGATGTCGAGTCCGAGGGCTTCAGCCAGTTCCCGGTCGTCCGGAGTGCGGCCGAATTTAGCGGTGAGCTTTTGCACCGCTTCTTCGATTTGTTTGGCTTTGGCGCGGATGGAACGAGGCGCCCAGTCCATTTCCCGCAGACTGTCGAATATCGCGCCTTTGATGCGGGGAATAGCGTAAGTTTCGAATTTCACGCCGACAGCGGGATCGAAGCGGTCGATAGCTTTTACCAGCCCCATCAATCCCACGCTGATCAATTCTTCCAGTTCCACCGATTTGGGCAGGGAGATAATCATCCGGCCGGCGATTTGCCGGGCAAGCTGGAGATAATGCAGGAGGATTTTTTCCCGGATTTTCATATCTCCGGTCTTACGCAGCAGTTCGAAGGCTTTTTGTATGTCGAATTCTTCGGGCATTATTTAGAAGTCGAAAGTCTGAAAGTCGAAAGGAAGTAACAAGTTACAAGCAGCAAGCAGCAAAAAAAAGCAAAGCACTGGATTCCGGCATTCCAGTTTGTCCGAAATGGAGAAAAAATGTAATAAATTGTGGTGTCGACTCTCTATAGTCGACACCAACTACTTGTAAATTAGAGACAAAAGCAAATACGGGATTCCCGCTTTCGCGGGAATGACGGCTTTTGGGGCATTCCCGAACAGACTTTTTTACGGGAATGGCGGAGAGGAAAAGATCAATTAGGTTTGGGCTTGTTCACGCTGTTTGCGTTTTTCTTCTTCGGCTTTGACAGCTTCCATTTGGGCTTTGTAGCGTTCTTCGGCGAGGCGCATAGCTTCCCGCTGGCGGAGGTTTTTCAGCATCATCATATAGACGAAATAAAAGCCGACAGCGACCAGGACAAATCCACCATAAACGATGACTCCTCGAAAGAGAGCTTCAAATATATCGATGCCGTTGGACAAAGCGCGGTAGAAGCCGATAATCCCCAGCAAAAGTCCAATGGGCTGGACGATGGGGAGGAAATCGTAAAAGGCGCCTTTTTTAGAAGGGGGTGAAAGTGCGGATAACGGCTTTTTTGTATCGGGAGAAGCCATGGTAGTTGGCGGATTTGGTATTTAGTCTGTTAAAAAAAGGCTCAGGGCTCAAGGCTCAAGGCTCAAGGAAAACATTTTATTTCCGGCGTTTGAAGAGGCTGCCGAGGAAGCCGAGCGGTTCCGAGGATATAGGGGCGCCGGGTTGAATTAGTTTGCGTGTAATAAATTTTATCTGAGTGGCGGAAGCCGATTTGGGGAAAAGGCGCATTAATGGTTCCTGCATAGAAACGGCTTTTTCCAGCATAGGATCGCGGGGGATGAAGCCTAAAAAGTGGACTTCGGTACTGAGAAAATGCGAGATGACGGAAGAAAGCCTATCGTAAACTTCCAGCGCTTCGTGTTTGCCGGAGGCGAAATTGACCAGAACCTGAATATCGAGGTCGATTCGTTCGGCGGAGGCGAGTTTGACGATGGCGTAAGCGTCGGTGATGGCCGTGGGTTCGGGTGTGGTGACTAAAACTATGGTATCGGAAATGAGCAGGAAATCCATAACATTGCGGGAAACTCCGGCGCCGGTATCGAAGATGACCAGGTCGTAGTCTTCTTCGAGGGAATTCAAGTCTGAGATGATGGAATCGGAAGCGATGCCTTCATCGAAAGCGGCTTCGATAGCGCCGGAAGCTGCGGGGAGGATGGCGATGCCTGAAGGGCCTTCCAGCAGGATTTCCCGGCAGTTTTTCAGTCCTGCCAGCACATGGGAGAGATTGAATTTGGGAGATACTCCGGTCAGGATATCGATATTCGCCAGGTTGGTATCGGCGTCGATGAGCAGCGTTTTCTTATTCAGAGCGGCGGCGGTAAGGGCGAAATTGAGGGCGAAGTTGGACTTCCCCACCCCGCCCTTGCCGCTGGTGACAGAGATTCTGCGGGAATGGCGGGTGGTATCACCCAAGCGTTTTCTGCGTTCAAACGAGGCGATTTCTCTCAGTCTGTGAGCTTGGTCTAACATTGATTCCCTTGTTGATTCCGGCTTCATTAAGGCTGCGTGACAAAACAAGTTTTGCCAGGGCGGTTTTTTCGGCGAGGGCGATGTCGTCGGGGACATTTTGCCCTAAAGTCAACATCGACAGCGGTTTGGGACGCGTATGGACTAAGTTTAAAATATCGCCGAAGGCGGTAGTTTCATCGAGTTTGGTGAACAGATAGTAATCCGAAGGCACGGTACGGAAACGGTCGACAATATCGACCAGGTCGGAGATTTTAGTCCCGGCGCTTAGAGTAAGATGGATTTCCGAAGGATGGGCGGATTCCATAAAATCGGCAAGCTCGCGCATTTTTTCTTCGTCGCGGTGGGAACGGCCGGCAGTGTCAATGAGAATAAGCTCTTTATCCGCCAGTTTGCGGACGGCGGCGGGCATATCTTTCGCTTCATAGACAACTTCGAGGGGAATGGAAGCGATGCGGGCGAAAGTTCGCAGTTGTTCCACGGCGGCGAGGCGGTAGGTGTCGGCGGAAATCAATCCGACTTTTTTGTTAGCGAAAAATTTATATTGTGAAGCGATTTTAGCAATAGTGGTAGTTTTGCCGACTCCGGTGGGGCCGATGAGGGCGACTACCGCGGGTTTGCCATCGGCGAATTTCACGGCGCCGGAAGTGTTGAAGAAGTTACGCAGGGCATTGATGACAGTTTTGGCGATGACGGCATTATCATCGTAATCCGAAGGATTAAGATTTTTATAGATTTCCTGGGCAATATCGGCGGCGAGGCGGTTTTCCAAGCCGTTTTCCACCATATCGATGTAGTATTTGTTCAACTCGCGCGGCAGCCCGGGCATAGAATCGTATTTTAATTTCTGGCCGATTTCATTCAATGCGCCGTCGATACGCTGGACTTCGTCGCGAATATCGTAGAGGAGGAAGCGGTCGCGGCGGGTAGGTCCTTCATCAGCAGTGCGGGGAGAACTGCCGGGTGATTTTAACAGGGGTGAATTATCTGGCGCCTGGTGGTCGACGGCGGCGGTAACTTCGATTTGTTCGCGGGATAGGAAGCTGAAGAGGCCGCTTTTGTTGACCTTGCGGGATTTGAGGATGATAGCGTCATCGCCTAATTCCAGCTTAATCTGACGCAAGGCATCCTTCATAGTAGGGGCGACGATCTTCTTAATTTTCATCTTTCAAACTCAGCATTTGCACAGATTTAATCTGGACTTTAGGCGGCAATTCTCCGAAAGACAGCACGGCGGCTTGAGGCAGGAAGGGTTCGATGAAATTTCTGAGGAAGCGCCGGACATTGGGCGCGGTTACCACCACCATTTCCAAGCCCTTGTTCTTAAGCTCGTCATAAACTTTCATAAACTTCTGATAGAGATTGCGGAAGACATCGGGGGGCAGAACATATTGGTCTCCATGCTGAGCGGCTTTGGCGACGCCTTCATTCATCATATTTTCCAGGGCGGGATCGAGGGTGATGGCGTTGATTACGCCTTTGTTGTCCTGATAGCGGCGGGCGATGGTTTCGCCCAGCGACTGACGGACGGCGTCGGTCAAGAGGTCGGTATCTTTAGTGAGATGAGCGTAATTGCTGAGCGCTTCCAGAACCGTGACCAAATCGCGGATGGAAATTCCTTCGGCCAGCAGGTTTTGCAGGACTTTCTGGATTTGTCCGACATTAAGAGTACTGGGAACGAGTTCTTCCACCAAAGTCTTGTGTTCTTTTTTCAGATTGTCCAGCAGTTTTTGTACGGCTTCGCGGGAGAGGATTTTATGGGCGTTGGCGCGGAGGACTTCCATTTGGTGCGTGGCTAATACGGCGGATGGTTCGATGACGGTCCAGTTCTTCAGTTCCGCCTGGTCTTTCAGAGCGGGAGTAATCCATTTTGCGGGGAGGCCGTAAGTGGGTTCGACAGTTCTGATACCGTCGATATCGCCGGTAACATCACCGGGATTTAGGGCGAGGTAATATCCGACCATAACTTCTCCGCGTGCGGCTTCATTGCCCCGGATGATGAAGACATATTGGTTAGGCTGCAATTGGACATTGTCCCGGATGCGGATGGGGGGTACGACGATACCCAGTTCGGTGGCGAATTGTTTGCGCAGGTTGGTAATCCTTTCCAGCAAGTCGCCGCCTTGGTCGGTATCGACTAAGGGAATGAGGCCGTAGCCGATTTGCACTTCCAGAGGATCTAAATAGAGGAGGTCTTCGATTTTTTCTTTGACCGGAGGGGCGGCTTTGGCCGCTTCTTTAGCTTCTTCTTCGGCGGCTTGTTCCTGGGTGGCGGTGCGCATAGTTCGGGCTAAAAGAAAAGCCAGAGCGGCAATCAGCATAAAGGGTACAAAGGGGAATCCCGGCACAAAAGCGAACAAGGCCAGCACGCCGGAGACGATGTAAAGCGGGCGGTATTGCGTGAACAACTGGGTGGCTAAATCTTCGCCGAGGTTGGAACGGGCGGCGGCGCGGCTGACGATGATACCGGCGGAAGTGGAAATCATCAAAGCTGGGAGTTGACTAACCAAGCCATCGCCGACGGTTAAAGTGGTAAAAGTGGTGAGGGCGGTGTTCCAATCCATCCCCATCTGAATGATACCGATGACAAATCCGCCGATAATATTGATAAAGGTGATGATGATACCGGCGACAGCGTCTCCGCGGACGAATTTGGAAGCGCCGTCCATAGCTCCGTAGAAGTCGGCTTCCTTGGAGATTTTATCGCGGCGGGCTTTGGCTTCGTCTTCGTCGATGATGCCGTTGTTCAAGTCGGCGTCGATGGACATCTGTTTGCCGGGCATTGCGTCCAAGGTAAAACGGGCGGCGACTTCGGCGATGCGGCCGGAACCTTTGGTGATAACTACAAAATTGATAATATTGAGGATGATGAAGATGACAATACCGACTACATAATTGCCGCCGATGACAAAACCGCCGAAGGCGTTGATGATTTTACCCGCTTGACCTTCGCTTAAAATCAGACGGGTGGTGGTGATGTTCAGAGCTAAACGGAAGAGGGTCATCACCAGCAGCATTCCGGGAAAGACGGAAAATTCCAACGGCTCCATATTGTAGATGGCGGTCAGCAGGACGACAATAGTCAGAGAGATGTTGAAAGCCAGCAGAATATCGACCATAAAAGTCGGTATGGGGATGATCATCATCACCACAATGGAGATGACACCGACGGCGAGCAAGATATCCGAGGAGCCAAACAGCCTTTTCAGGACAGGATTTTTTATGGTTTGAACTTGGAGCATATTTTAGTCGATGGTAGTTGGTCGATGGTCGATAGTAGATAGTCTATTGTCGTTATTCGTCATTTGTACCAGTTCTGATTGATATTTTCCGATTGCAGGGACAGAACACTGAGCCTGTCCCAGAATGTACCCCGGACTTGTCATTCCCGCGAAAGCGGGAATCCAAGCATTTGTAATTTAATGAGATATGGATACTGGCTTTTCCCGCAGGGACTACTGCGCAGCGCCAGTATGACGCCCT
>Ga0172375_10001981_pt1 | contig 32538 bp, 33 predicted proteins | sample LakKiv1m_FD_114537 | JGI IMG/M metagenome (GOLD analysis project Ga0172375, IMG submission 114537) | Freshwater microbial communities from Kabuno Bay, South-Kivu, Congo - kab_092012_11.1m | ecosystem: Environmental > Aquatic > Freshwater > Lake | place: Democratic Republic of the Congo... | reverse complement strand
CTTGGCGGCGAACACGGCCTGCTGGTCGACGACCGGAATCCCCGCGGCCTCGCCGATCTCACGGATGGCCGGATTGATCTCGTCTTTCACCCTCCGGGCCGATTCGGGACCGAAATTTTTATGGTCGCCGGGCGGGATGTCCAGAATCGTCGCCAAAAAAAGACGGGAGACGCGCCCTGACCGGGTCCGATACGACCGGAAGGCGCCGATGATCGCGTTCATGTTCTCCCGGAATTTAGCCGTGGACGTGGCGTCGCGATCCGTACGGACGTCGTTTGTCCCGAGCTGAAGAAGGATGAAATCGGGCTTATCTTCGATGAGCTGGGCCTTGTTTTTTTGAAGAAAGGCGAGATACTCGCCAGACGTATACCCGCTTCGTCCGTAGTTGAGGACGCGGGCGGGGATTCCCTCGCGATTGAGGATGCGCCGGAGAAAGAGGGGATAGGCCTCCTCCGTGAGACTGGCGCCGGCACAGAAGACGATCACTCCTTTCCCGGAAGGAGCGCAGGCGGAAAGAGAGAGGGCGATCGCCCCCAGGCCGATCCAGCATCCGATCCGCTTCCGCATGGCCTTATCATATCGCCCGGCCGGGCGCGGGGCAAGGCCTTTCGCCCAATCGGGCGTACAAGGCCGGAAGCACAAGCAGGGTCATCAAGGTCGACGTCAACAATCCGCCCACGACGACGACCGCCAGAGGCCGCTGGACTTCCGATCCGGGGCCCTGGGCGAACAAAAGAGGCAACAGGCTGAAGATCGTGATCGTGGCGGTCATCAAAACGGGCCGGAGGCGGTTACCGCATCCCCGCATGACCGCTTCCCGGATGGAAAGCCCCGATTCGCGCTCCTGGCCGATATAGGAGACGAGCACGATCCCGTTGAGGACCGCGATGCCGAAAAGGGCGATGAAGCCGACCGAAGCCGGAACGGAAAGATATAATCCGGAAAGATGGAGAGACAAAACTCCGCCGATGAGGGCGAACGGCAGGTTGAAAAGAACGAGAAGCGCCGGGCGGAGCGAATTGAACGTCAGAAACAGCAGGAAAAGGATGAGCCCGATCGTCACAGGCAGGATGACGGCCAGCCGGCTCATCGCCCGCTGCTGGTTTTCGAACTGCCCTCCCCAGGTCAGATGATATCCGGCCGGAAGAGGCACCTCGCGGGCGATCCGGCGCCGCGCCTCGGCCACGAATCCGCCGAGATCCCGCCCCGAGATGTTGCATTCGACGCCGATCCGCCTCTCGCCCGACTCGCGGCTGATTTGGGAGGGGCCTTCCCCCTGGAGGATATCGGCCACCCGGCTCAAGGGAACGATCTCGCCGCGCGTCGTGCGCAACGGCAGGTTGCCGATCGCCTCGGCCGAATCGCGATGTTCGGCCGGATACCGGAGCTGGACGCCGACCGACCGCTCGCCTTCATAAATATGCGTGACGACCTTTCCCCCGACGGCGGTTTCAATCAGATCCTGGACATCGCCGACGCTCAACCCGAAACGGGCGATCTTTTCCCGGTCGGGGAAGACCGACAGATACGGCTGGCCGGCGATGTTTTCCACGACCAGATCGGAAGTCCCCCGGATCCGGCTTATAACCGCGGCGATTTCGTCGGCCTTGGCCTTCAAAACGTCGAGATCCTCGCCGAACAACCGGATGATGAGCTGGGCCCGGGTTCCCGCGACGAGCTCGTCGATGCGGCAGGCGATCGGCTGGCTGAAGGAAAAGGCCAATCCGGGAATGGTCCCGACGGCCGCCCTCATTTTTTCCGTCAGCTCCTCGCGGCTCCGGGCCGACGTCCATTCCCGGCGGGGCTTGAGGATTCCGACATAACCGGTCTTTTCCACGCCCCGGGCTTCCAAGGCGATCCCGGTCTGGCCGGTCTTGCCGACGACCGTCGCGATTTCCGGGAAGGCCATGAGCTTTTGTTCGACTTTTCGGTTCATGTCGACGGATTGGGCGAGGGTGATCCCCGGGAGGAACTGAAAATCCATGTCGAGCGCGCCCTCGTCCATGATCGGCATGAATTCCGTGCCCAGCCGCGGAATCAGGGCCAGGGCTCCGACGAGAAGGACGAGCGAAACGGTAAATATCACCGCCTTGTGCCCGAGGCTCCATCGCAGGGCGGGGAGGTAGGCTTTTTGCGCCGCCTCGACGAGGACGATGCGCTTCTCGCCCTGGGATTTGAGCAGGATCTGGCAGAAAGCGGGGATGACCAGCAAAGACAGGCACAAGGAAGCAAACAAAGCGATGACGTGGGTGAAGGCCAGCGGGGCGAACATTTTGCCTTCGATTCCCTGGAGGGCGAAGATCGGGATGAAGGTCAGGGCGATGATGAGCTCGCCGAAAATGCTGGGTTTGCGGACTTCCAAAACGGCTTTGAACACGGTCTGAAGCTTGCCCCGGCCGGAGGCGCCGGATTCCGAGAGATGGCGCTGGACGTTTTCCACCTGGATGATCGTCGCATCGATGATCATGCCGATGCTGATGGCCAGTCCGCCCAGCGACATCAGGTTGGCCGAAAGGCCGGCCAGTCGCATCGTGATGAAGGTGAAGAGCACGGACAACGGCAGCGCCAGAATGACGATAAGCGCCCCCCGGAAGCTGCGCAGGAACGCGTACAGGACCAGGATGACGAACAGCGATCCGATGATCAGCGCCTCGCTGACGGTGTGGAGACTGGCCCGGACGATGTCCGAACGCTTGTAAAAGGGGACGATCTTCAAGCCCTCGGGCAGAACGGAGCCGGCGTTGATTTCCGCGACGCGCTCCTCCACCGCCCGGACGACTTCCCGGCCGTTGGCTCCGCGAAGCATCATGACCACGCCGCCCACGGCTTCGCCCCGGCCGTCCTTGACTGCCGCGCCCTGCCGGACCGCCTGGCCGGCGCGGGCCGCGGCGACATCGCCGAGAAGGACGGGCGTGCCGTCGACGGATTTGAGGACGATCCGCTCCATGTCGGCCGCCGATTGGAGAAGCCCGACGCCCCGGATCAGGGACTGGTTTGACGGCCCCTCCAGGACGCTGCCGCCGACGTTGATGTTGTTTCGAATCAAGGCCTCGGCCAGATCCGCCAGGGTCAGGTCGTATTTGAGGAGGCGGCCGGGGTCGGCCGTCACTTCAACCTGGCGGATATATCCGCCGAAGGAATTGATTTCACTGACCCCGGGAATGGATTTGAGAATCGGCGCCAGGGTCCAATCTTGGGCCGTCCGCCATTCGGTCAGCCGCTCCACCCGGGCTTTTTCTTCATCGGGCAGCAGACCCTCCAGCGTATATTGGTAGATTTCACCCATGGCCGTGGAAATCGGGCCCATGGCGATCTCGATCCCGCGCGGCACGTTTTCCCTGGCTTCGATCAGGCGTTCGGTGACCTGCTGGCGGGCGAAATAGATGTCGACTCCGTCTTCGAAGACTACGGTGATGACGGACAGGCCGAATTTGGAAACGGAGCGCAGCTGAGTCAAGCGGGGCAGGCCGCGCAACGTCATTTCGACGGGATAAGTGACGAATTTCTCGACTTCCAGAGGAGCCAACCCCGGGGCCGAGGAGAGGACTTCGACCTGGACATTGGTGACGTCGGGGAAGGCGTCCAAGGGAATCTTGAGAAACGACCATATTCCGAATCCGGCAAGCAAAACGACCCCGATCATCACAAGCAGCCGGTTTCGAAGCGACCGGTCGATCAAACGGTCAATCATTCCCATGTCAATCCCCCAGACTTGATTTCAGGAGCTCGGATTTGAGCAAAAAGCTGCCCGTCGTCACGACGGTCTCGCCCGCCGCCAATCCGCTGCGGATTTCGATCCCTTCATCCGTCCGCGCCCCTGTCGCGACCTCCCGCAGGACGAACGTCGTCGGCCCGGTCCGGACGAACACGACCGGCCGGGACTGGAATTCCTGGAGGGCCGAAGGCGGCACGATCAAGGCCGTCCGGCTGATGGCGGCGGTGATTTCCGCCTCGACATACATTCCGGCGCGCAGAAGGCCGTCGGGATTCCGGACCTCGATCAAGCCGTCTACGGTCCGCGTTTGCTGGTCCATGACCGCACCGACAAGGATGACCCGGCCGGGGAATTCGCGGCCCGGATAAGCCTCGGTCCGAAGACGGGCTTCCAGGCCGGCCGCAAACGCGGCCAGATCCTTCTCAAAGACATGGACGCGGGCCCACAGGCTCGACGGATCGGCCAGCTTGAAGAGCAAATCGCCGGCTTCCACCTGAGCCCCGACGAGAGCCGGGGCCTCGATGATGGTTCCGGAAATGGCCGCCCGGAGCTGAAGAAAAGGCCGGGGTTCCCCGGCCGCGATCAATTCGTCGATCTCCGCATCGGTCAATCCCAGGGGATGGAGCTTGCGGCGGGCCGCAAGGAGGACCGCTTTGGCCGCGGGTTCCTCGGGCTCGCCCCGCAGGCGGGCCTCTCGCGCGGCCGCCTGGAGAACTTCCGCCTGCGAAGCCAGATATTCCCGGCTGTCGATTTCGGCCAGCACCCGGCCGGACTCGACGCGCTCGCCGGAGACGGCCGCGACCCGTTCGAGGCGACCGCGAGCCCGGGCCGAGACGACGGCCAGGCGCCGGGCGTTGAATTCGAGCTCACCGGGAGCTTTGATCACGTCCGTGAGAGCCGTCCGGATCGCCTCGGCCGTGGAGATTCCCCCGTCGGCTACGGCCTGGGCGGACAGAATGACGGTGCCCGAAGGAACCGCCGCGCCCGTTTCGACCCCGGCGGAAGCGGGCTCGGGCTCCCCGCTTCGACAACCGGCAAAGAGAAGGGCCGCGGCGATCAAGATCGCGAATATTGCGGGATTTTCTTTTTTCGTTTTCATCATTGCTCTCCCAGGTCAAAATTCCTCGCCCGCCGTCTCGATTCCGGCCAGGGCGTCGGCGTAAAGGGCGAGGGCGTTGAGGTGCTCCAGCCGAGCTTCGGACAGCGACCGGAAAAGGTCGATGAGGTCGAAAGCTTCCATCCGGCCGAACCGGTATTGCTCGAGGCCGTTTTGGATTTCGGCTTCGATTTCGCCGAGAAGCTTCTGCTCAAAAACCCGGACCTGCTCCCCGGCCGACCGGGCGGCCGCGTACGCGGCGCCGATCCGGGCTTCGAGCCGGCGGCCCGCGGCGGCCGATTGGATCAGGCTTTTTTCCGTCGAAGCGGCCGCTTCCGCCCGCAGGCCCTCCGACCGGGCCGGGGAAAGCGGCAGATCGAGGCCGAACGAAAAGCCCCAATTCCGGATATTCTTGCTCGGCAGAAAGAATCCGGCCTGAAAATCGGGTTTGCGGGCCAGGGAAGCCTGGCGCGACTCCGCCTCGGCCCGGGCTTGCCGAAGCCGGGCCAGGCGCAGGGACGGCCTGTCGGCCCTGGCTTCGGCCAGGATTTGATCGAGGGCGGCCGTCATCGGCTGAAAAGCCAGGGAATCGGTCAAGCGGACAGGGCTTTCGGGGACGAAGCCGAGAAGAAGAAAAAGCTCCGTCCGGGCGGTCGTCCGTTCGCGTTGAGCTTCGATGATCCGGTTCTGGAGCCGGGCTTTTTCCACCCGCGCCCGGAGGATATCCGCATAGGCCGTTTCTCCGCTTTCGTAACGGACCGTCATGGCTTCCTGAAATTGATCCAGGATCCGGACGAGCGCATCGAGCGCCGAAAGGGTCTGCTCCGCCAGAACGGCCCGATGATAGGCCGTTCGGACCTGCCCGGCCACGAGAAGTCCGATCCGTTCGGCCTCCGCCGAAGCCGCGTCCTCGTCCAGGCGGGCGATTTCGATCCGGGCGGCCCGGCGCCCTGGAAATTCAAACGTCTTGTCCACCTCGAGGCTATACTCAGTCGCCCCCCCGGCCGCGTCTTCGGCTTTAAGCGACCAGGGAATACCGTCCAGGCCGAAGGTCAGGGACGGATCGGGGCGGGCTTCCATCTGCCTCCGCCGGGCGGAGGCCGCCTTGACCTCTTGCCGGGCGACGAGGACGTCAGGGTGGCCGGCCAGGGCGATTTCGACGGCCCGGCCAAGGGACAATTCCCCTGCTTCCTCAGGTTTCTGCCCGCCGCCGAAGGCAAAGACGGCGGAGAGCACGAGGGCCGGGAAAAATAATGCTGTTTTTCTCATGAGGTTACTCCTCCGGAAAGGACGCCGCACGCGCGGTTCCAACGAAAGCCGGGAGATCCCGCGGACCGGCGTTAGGCCGGCATTCCGCGAGAAACGGGGATAGACGCGAAACGCGTCAAGAGAGAAGAGGCATCAGCAGCGCAAATCGAGCGTCCGGCCGGGTAAGGGAGGCAATACGGGCCGGAAGAGGCCGGAAAAGATCATCTCCGGCAGGGCGGCAATCCCGGCGTAAACCGGGGCGGGCAAACGGTTTCCGGAAAGGACCGGCATCCGGAAAAAGCCGTCGCGCCGGACGACCGACCTGTCGGCCGTGATGAAAGCCGACTCGTGCGAGCAATGACAATCGGCAAGGACCGGGTTATCCGGGTCGACTCGGGAAAGCCCCCGGGCAAGGCGTTCCAGGCAATATTCGCATTCCTGACACGGGCAGGGATCCATCGGCCCGGCCAATTCGACGGCGATTTTTCCTTCGGGCCGGTGGCAGAAAACGATGCCGGGAAGGGCGGCCGCAAGGACGAATCCCAGATAGACGAAAGCCGCGGAAAGGCCGAAAAGCCGTCTCCGGGATTGATTCCGCAGCTTCATTTCCATAAGCCCGTCTATTCTATAGTGATCCGATGAGAATACGATTTTACAAACAATGCGGTTATTTTTCAACCGAACAACCCCCAACCGCCGAATCCGGGAGAGGGGGCCGCTTACGTCCGCCACCAATAGGAAAATTTGATGAAAAAATATCGCCCTGTCCCCCGGAAAATGCCATTTTCGTCCCGCTCCCGGTTGTCTTCGATGCCGAAATAAAAGACCGTGCCGGGCCGGAGGGCGTAAGCGACGAGGAAGCTCAAATAGAGCGTCTGGTAATAATCATCCCAGTCCGTGATCCATCGAAGCGACAGCGGCTTGGAAATCTGATAGGAGATCCGCTGGCTGAGGAGATTGATCCGGTAGACGTTTTCGCCTCCGCGCCGGGTGAAAAACGCGTCGTGGTTGATATCGTAGGACAGGCGCAGACTGGAAGTCGGATTCAAGGTGATCCAGAGGCCGGTGTTGGATTTCCAGCCCTGATAGGGATCCTCCGAATAATAAATCCCGTCTCCGCGCGAGTGCATGACAAAGAGGTTGAGCCACGAAAACGGCTCGGTGCTCAATCCCAGGAAGGCCTGCGTGCCCCGGAAATCCACGCCTTCGTATCGTTCCAGTCCTTTGGTCACTTCAAAAAAAACGTTCGTCTGCCGCCACCCATTCAGGCGGAGGCCGACGGTGGCCTTGTCGTCGGTCAGCGCCCCGGAGAAATCGTAGGTCCGGAAATATTCGACGGTAGGCGTGACCGCGATCAGGGCATCCGTCTGGGGAAGGAACGAATACCCGGCCCGGGCGCTTAAGGATTTGACATCCTTGCGTTCGAAATATCCCATCCCGGCCTCGAAATCCGGCGGCAGATAGGTCCATTCTAGGGACGCGCTCACGTGCCGCGATTGATGGGCTAGGGAGACGACGGCCGCGGGGACGACGGCGGTCGTCTCCGCCCCGGCCTTGTTCTTCGAGCCGACGAATTGAAAGGAGAATCGGTTGGTCCCGGCGAACTTGAACGAACCGTCCACGCCCGCCACCCGGCTGTAATTATCAAACAAGCCGGAAGCCGAGCGGCCGATCTCTTTGTCCGACAGCAGGATCCCGACGTAGGACTCGGCGAACAATTCGCGGCGGACGCGGAAAACGTTCACCCAGGAGCGGTTGCCCGTCTCCTTGAAGACGCCGTCGGCGACGCCGGGGATGTCCAGAACCGGCGCGTTCTCGTCCATAGCCGAGAGAAAGCCGATGGTCGTTTTTCCCGCCGTTCCGGTCAGCTTGACCCCCCAGGTCGGATCGACGATCTGGCGGGTATAGTTCAATTCGAACGGCGTGTTAAAAAGCTCCTTGCCTTCCAGGAAAAACGGCCGTTTTTCCGGATAGTATAAAGGGTATCGCTGGTTGACAGCGACTTGGGGGATGTCCGCTTCGACCTGGCTGAAATCAGGATTGAGGGCCATGTCCGCGGTCATGTCCGAGGTGATCCCGTACTTGAGATTGATCCCGGCCTGGGGCTCGATTTTTCCCGCGTCGACCTTGGAGGCCGTGATCACGGGCATGATTTCCAGGTTTTTTCCCGTACCCGTCGGTTTTTCAAACGCGATCGCCCCGGCCTGGACGAGGAACCCGTTGACATCCCGCGTTCGCGGCCGCCAGAAGATCTCCTCGTTTTTCCGCCTGATCGTCCGTTGGACCTGAAAGCCCCAGGTCTGGGCGGGGGAGGCGGGATAGCGGAGGCTTTTGAAGGGGATCGCCATCTCGATGGAGTAGCCCCGGTCGTCGATCCGGGCGTCCGCCAGAAAAAACGCGTCCCAGTTGCGGTCGTACATGTCGAATCCGCCGTGTCCCATCCGGCGGACTTCGGTGAAGACGCCGTCGCTCTGGATCCCCCGGGGATTGACTTCGAAGACGAAAGCGTTTTTCTTGTCGTTGAAGGTGTCGATGAAGACGCGGACGCCGTCGTCGCCGCGGGACTGATCGCGCGGCGTAAGGCGCGCCCGGACGGCCCGCGGATCGGAATCGAAGCACCGGAAAGCGAGGTAGAGGTTCTCCCCGTCGCAGCCGAGATACCCGACTGTCCGTTCGCTCGGCGCCGCACCCTCCACCGGCAGGTACTGGGTGAAGGATTCCGTCCGGGTCGCATTCTCCCAGATTTCGGGCTCAAGGATGCCGTCGATTTTGGGGGCCGCGGCGAACGCCGCGATTTTCAAATCAAAAGCCGCCGGGAGCGCAGCCGTCCGGGAGCCGCCGAAGGCGGCCCCAGCCAGGGCGGCGCATATCACCGTCGTCCGGAGGACTTTTTTCACTTCCTTCAAGCGGAAGCCGGATTATTGTTCCATCCCGCCGAGGATGTCGGCGAGCCGGATGTTCTTCGTTTCCAGCAGCGTCCCCATGGACCGTTCCAGGCCGGCTTGGGCGACATTGTAATCGATGATCGCCTTCAGCTCCGCCACGCGGGCCGTCGTCATGTCGCGCTGGTATTGAAGGACCGTGTAGTTCGTGCTCAAGCCGACGCGGAGCTTTTCCTCCTCGGCGGCCAGCTTTTTCTCGGCCAGGTCGCGGGCGACCTTGTAAGCCTGAACCTGGAGGTAGGTCGTCTGGACGGTCCGGACGGCATTGCGAATTTCCAGGATCGCCGCCCGTTCCGCGTTTTTCAGAGTCAGGGCCGCCGTCTCTCTGGAGATTTGGGCCTGGCCGTAGGCGGCCCGGGAGACGATGGTGTTCAGGTTGAATTCCAGGGTCAGGGCGACGTTCCAATTTTGGTATTTGAAACCGAAGACGTCGTTCCAGGAGTCGGCCCAGTAGCCGGGGATAGTCGCGATGACCTTGCCGAAATAATCGCTGTCGTAAATCAGCCGGGTTCCCGAAACGCCCGGGCTGGCATAAGAGGCGTTCAGGCTCAAAGAGGGGAGAAGCTGGTTGCGGGCGTAGCGGAGATTGACGTCGCTGGTCTTGAGGTTGACCCTGGAAACGCGGAGATCGGGGCGCTTGTCCATGGCGAGGCGGAGGGCGTCGTCCACTTCAATCTTGCGCTCCTCGAAGGCGGGGGAATCGAGGGCGACGATGCTCTCAAGGCCCTTTTCCTCCTCTTCGGAGAAGTTCAGCAGGTTTTTCATGTTGTCTTCGGCTGCCTTGACCGAGGCTTCGGCCGAGAGGATTCCGGCTTCGCGCGTGGCGACTTCGCTTTCCGCGGTCAGGACGTCCATGGGGGCCAGCGTCCCGATCTCGACGGATCTCTGATTCTTGGCCAGGAATTCCTTCGCCAGTTCAAGCGATTTCCGCTGGACCTTGAGGTTCTCGACGCCGTACACGAGGTTCCAGTAGCCTTCGATGACGCTGTAGATGGTGTCCTCGACGGTTCCGGCGAACTGGTATTCGGAAACGTCCAGGTTGTTTCGAGCGACGATGATGTCCTTTTGGGTCGTCTCCACGCCGAAGTTGCGGAGCAGCGGCTGGGAGAAGCTGAGCTGCAGCTGGCTGTTGTAGCGGGGATTGATCGTCGTGCCGGTCTGATTCGTGTCGGTCAAGGCCGAGGTCATCCCGACGGTCACGGTCCCGCCCAGGGGGATCGTTTCGGACACTGTGGCCGAGTAGTTGCTGAATTTCGTCTTGGTGATGTCCGACGATTCCAGCCAGGAATAGGAAGCGTTGCTCGAATTGCGCCGGGAAAAGCCGAAGCTGAAGTTCGGCAGGTATTTTTCGAGCGACTGGCGGACGGCCAGGTCGGATGATTGCGGCTGCAGGACGGCGACCTGGATAGACAGGTTGTTCTTGAGCGCCCGAACGAGGCAGTCCTCCAGGGTCAGGGAGATCGTCTTCGGCGGCTCCTGAGCGGCAAGCGACGCGGCCAGAAGGACCAGGGCGCCGAAAGCGGCGATCCGTCTCGGAATATTCATCTTCGATTCTCCTTCTCGAGTTTGTTTTCTTTTTCCGTGCGGCCTCAGGCGGCCGTCATTCATAGCGCAGGGCCTCGATCGGATCGAGGCGGGACGCCTTGCGGGCCGGATAAAAGCCGAAGAAAATGCCCACCGAGCCCGAAAAAGCGAACGCCAGCAGGACCGAGGACCAGGAGACCAAGGTGGTGATGGAGGAAAAAACGGTGATGTACTTGAGGAGCTTGGACACGCCGATGCCCAGGACGATCCCCAGGATCCCTCCCAGGAGGCTGAGGACGATGGCTTCGGCCAGGAACTGAAGGAGGATGTCGCGCTGCCGGGCGCCGATGGACATCCGGATGCCGATTTCCCGGATGCGCTCGGTCACCGAGACCAGCATGATGTTCATGATCCCGATGCCGCCCACGAGCAGGGAGATCGAGGCGATCGAGCCGAGGAGGACGGTCAGGATGCCGGTGGCCTCGGCCGCGCCTTCGGCGATTTCGGCCATGTTCCGGACCACGAAATCGTCCGTCCCGTCTTCAGGAATCCGGTGGCGGACGCGCAGCAGATCGGTGATTTCCGCCTGGGCATCCTTCGTTTTCTCCGCGGAAACCGCCGAAACGTCGATGGAATTGATGTGGTCATCGTGGGAGAGGCGGTTGAGGGCCGTTGTATAGGGAACGCAGACGAAGTCGTCCCGGCTCCCGAAACCGCCCGATTCGCCCTTGGACTTGAAGACGCCGAGGACGAGAAACGGCACCCGGGAAACACGGATCGTCTTGCCCACCGGGTCTTCGCCCTCCTCGAAGAGGTTTTTCTGGATGTCGGCCCCGATGACGCAGACCTTGGCTCCGCCGCGGACCATGCTTTCGTCGAAAAAGGAACCCGCGGCAATGTCCCATTTGCGGACGAGGGGATAGTCCTCGCCCACGCCCTGGACCATGGTGTTCCAGTTCTTGTTGCCGTAAATCAGCTGGGCCCGGGTCGTGACGCTGGGGGAGATGGCTTCGACCGACGGCAGTTCGGCGATGGCCTTGGCGTCGTCGACCGTCAAGCGGTTGAACTGGCCGGACTGGGTTCGGGCGCCGCCCATCATCCGCCAATTGCCGCTGACGAACATGAGGTTCGTGCCCATGGACGCGAACTGCGACTCGACGGCCGCCCGGGCGCCGGAGCCGATGCTGACCATGGCGATGACCGCGGCCACGCCGATGATGATGCCCAGGCAGGTCAGAAACGTCCTCATTTTATTGCGGGACAGGGCCCGAAGGGAAACGCGCAGGATCCGAAAGACATTCATGTCGGCTCTCCTTGGTCAGTCTTCCCGGACGATGAGCCCGTCTTTCATGTGGATGCGCCGGCGGGCCCGGGCACCGATATCCGGCTCATGAGTCACCATGACGATGCTGATGCCGTCCTCATGGTTGAGCCGCTCGAAGACGTTCATGATTTCGTCGCTCGTCTTTGAATCCAGGTTGCCCGTCGGCTCGTCGGCCAGGATGAGCCGGGGATTGTTGAGGAGCGCCCGGGCAATGGCCACCCGCTGCTGTTCGCCGCCGGAGAGCTGGTTGGTCTTGTGGCTTTCCCGGCCCTTGAGGCCGACCGCCTCCAACGAAGCCCGGGCCCGGGCCAGCCGCTCCTTATGGGAAACATTGGCGTAGATCAGGGGCAGCTCCACGTTTTCCAGAGCGGAGGTGCGGGGCAGGAGGTTGAAGGCCTGGAAGACAAAACCGATTTTTTTGTTGCGGATGCCGGCCAGAGCGTCGCGGCTGAGGGTGGAGATGTCCTCTTCGTCCAGAAAATACCGGCCGCTGGTCGGCTTGTCCAGGCATCCGATGATGTTCATCAAGGTCGATTTGCCCGATCCCGACGCGCCCATGATGGCGACGAAATCGCCGGTCGGGATGATATTGCTCACGCCGCGGAGAGCCCGGACCTCGGTTTCTCCGACATGATAGGTTTTCGTCAGGTTTTCCAACCGGATGATATTGTTGTCCATGGCCGTCGGTCCCTTCGCCGGCTTCAGCGGCGGGGCGGACCGCCCATCATCATCATGCTCATCGGACGATCCTGCTGGGTCGCGGCAGCCGGGCCCGTTCCCAGGATCACGGTCATGCCTTCTTTCAGGTCCCCGGACAAAAGGGCGGCGTAGGAGTTGTCGGAAATGCCGGTGCGGACGGGGGCCGGACGGATTTTGCCCGTAGCCTCGAGGATCCAGACCTGGCCGAAGCCGTCCCGGCTGCGGGCGGCGGCGAAAGCCTTCCGCTGCTCGTCGGTCATCGGGCCGCTGGGCCGGGGACCGGCGCCCTCGGGAGCCGGTCCGGCTCCCTCCGGGCCCGGGTTGGAGCCGCGCGTCGCGTCCCGTTTGGCTTTTATTTCTTCGAAAATCGCTTTCATTTCTTTTTCGGAAAGAGCCGGAGTGAATTTCAGGGCCGCGCGGGGGATCTTGATCGTTCCCCGGGCTTCCCCGGTGACGATGGATACGGTCGCGGTCATGCCCGGCCTCAGCTTCAAATCCGGGTTGCTGGTCTTGATGATCGTCGAATACGTCACGACGTTGTTGGTGGTCGTCGGCGAGTTGCGGACCTGCTGGATCTCGCCGTTGAAGACCTCCCCCTGGAAGGCGTCGACGGAGAAGCGGACCGGCTGGCCTTCCTTCACCCGGCCGATATCGGCTTCGTCGACGGGGCACTCGACCTGCATCTTGCTCAGATCCGAGGCCACCTTGAACAGGACGGGCGTCGTGTATCCGGCGGCCACCGTCTGGCCGACGTTGACGTTGCGGGTGATGACCGTCCCGTCGATGGGCGAACGGATGATGGCGTAGGAGAGATCGACCCGGCTGGAATCGAGGGCCGATTTCTGCTGGGCCAGGCCGGCCTCGGCCACTTGGAGATTGACCTTCGCCCCGACGTAATTGGCCTCGGCCGTTTCCTTCTCCTCGTAGGACACGAGCTGCCGGCTGAACAAGTCCTGGGTCCGTTCCCACTTCTTCTTCGCGTTTTCCAGGTTGACTTTGGCCTGTTCGAGCGACGCCTGGCGGCTCAAAAAGGAGGCTTCGTTCTGGTCGACCTTCGATTTAAGGATGTCCTGGTCGATTTCGGCGACGATCTGGCCGGCTTTGACCACGGAATTATAATCGGCGTGCAGCTTGATGATCTTGCCCGAAACCTGGCTGCCGATTTCGACGATATCGACGGGATTGACCGTCCCCGATGTTACGACCAGGGACTCGATGTCGCCTTTCGCCAGGACTTCCGTGCGATACGCCGGCGCTTTGGCTTTTCCCTTTTTAATAAGGGAAGGGATAAGGATGATCCCGGCGATTACGACCAGGATCACCGCTCCCCACAGAACCTTCTTTTTCATCTGTCTTCTCCTTGGGTGCGCCGTCTTTCGGCCCGGAATCGGGAGCGGGGCGATCGGCGCTTTCCTTGCTCGCCTCGCGGAACTTCTCCATCATGGCGTCGTTTTTAGCTTTTTGCTCGGGCGTCAGGACGGCATCGATTTCTTTATGGATTTCGGACCGGATCTCCTTCACGTGCTGGAAGAAATCGGACCGGAGGGCGTCGATTCGGCTGTCGTTGTTCTTGAAGATTTCATGGATTTTCGCGATCTGCTCCTCGGAAAGTCCGAGGGCTTTTTCCCATTCCTGCGGCGACGGCCCGTGATAAGCGGACCGATGGTGGCCATACGGAGACCACACGACTTTAACGGCAAAGACGCCGGCCGCCGCTCCGGCGGCAAACGCCAGGACCAGGGAGAGGACGATGCGCCACCGTGTCTGTTTCATGGCCTTTATTTCCTCCCGTTGGAGAGCTCGCTGCCGGCGAACAACAGCGTCAGATCGCGCACTTCCCGGCTCCCTTCATCGATGATCGCCTGCGTTTCGGCGATCGGATTTTCTTCGGTCAGGACCAGGGCTTGGGCCCCGGTCAAGCCGGAAGTCGCGGACGCGGAGGGCGCCAGAAACAGGGAAGCCAGGACAAATCCGGCGATCAGGGACAGGGATATCGGGATGGCCTCGGCCCAGAGGCGGGCCCAGACCGCGCCCGGCGCGGGCGTCCGTTCCGTCATCCGGGATTCGAGCCGTTCCCAGAACCGGGGAAGCGGCTCGGGAACGGGACCTCCGGCGAGGCCGGCGCGAAGGCGGCCGTATTGTCCGGCCCGTTTCCGGCACTCCGGGCAGCGTTCGAGATGGCCGGCCAGGGCCCGGCCGGCGGCAGGGGGAAGATCCCGGTCGAAGGATGCGAGAATCCAGCGTTCCGCCTTGTGGCAGTTCATGGTCATTCTCCTTTCCCCCCAAGATAGGGAATCATTTTTTCCCGCAGCATCCGGCGGGCCCGGAACAATCGGGAATCGACCGTCCCCGGGGCAAGATCGAGAATGCGGGCGACTTCCTCATAAGGAAGCCCTTCGATATCCCGGAGAGTCAGAATCATCCGGTATTTCGCCGGCAGAGTTTCCAGAACGCGGAGCACGTCTTGCCGGCGGCTTTCCTCGTCGCGCTCAAGGAGGCGGTTTTCGGCTTCGTCGGCGGAAGCCACCGGCCCTTCACCGACTTCGTCGAGGGAAACCGTCGGCCGCCGGGCCGATTTCCGCAGAGAATCCTTGACGTGGTTGACGGCGATCCGATAGATCCAGGTGCCGAATCCCGATTCGGACCGAAACGAGGGCAAGGCCTGATAGGCTTTCAGAAAAATATCCTGGGCGAGATCGTCGGCCGCGGCCCGGTCCCGGACGAAGCCATACGCCAAAGCAAAGACTTTCTGGCTATACATCCTGACCAGCTCTTCGAACGCGTCGCGGCGCCCTTGCCGGGACCGCTCGACCAAGGTTTTCTCGTCCATGCGCTTTCACGCTCATTTTCCTCCGACATCCATTAGACGCGGAGGCAGGGGAATTCTTCCCCTTAAAAAGGTCTGATCCGACCCGTTTTAGGCTGGAAGATCCCTGGTATTATAGCAAATTTGCGGCCGCAACCAGGCGGCGCGTCAATTAGCTCTCCCTAATAAAAGCCCCAGGCTAAACAATAGTTGCCCTGGATTATTCATAAATATTTTAAAATTCTTATATTTATATTGTTTTAAGCAAGATATTAACAAAGAGTATTTACCCTACGGGCGAGCCGATATGACCACATCTGCTTCGTTGCGAAGGGCTCGCAGTGCGACTAGCACGGGCTTTGCAGTCCTCAGCTCGTAAAACGAGGTGAGGGCAGCATCACCCTCCGGGCTTTGCCGTCCTTTGCGACGCTTCGGAGCCAGGGCGTGCCTCGCATCTGCGGCCATCTCGACTCGTGCATAATCCAGGTTACAAAAATAACACGATATATCTAAATACTAAGCAGAGACTGGCGGATTTTTGCTTAAGTGTTTAAGGAAAAGGCGGGCGGAAGGCCTAAATTACCGTTTCCGCCGGGAATCGGGCCGAAGGACAGCGACGGCCCAGGCGGCGATGGCTTGGCCGCGGCCGATGTCACCCAGGCCTTCATTGGTCTTGGCTTTGAGCCCCAGCCGGTCCAGAGGCAGCCCGAGAAGCGGGGCCAGGACGGCCTTCATCGCTTCAAAATGCGGGCCCAGACGCGGCGATTCGGCGATGACGACGACGTCGATATGATCGGCCCGGAGCCGCTTTTTCCGTAATCGCGAAACGACGTCGGAAAGAAGCGCCGTGCTCCTGATCCCCTTCCAGGCCGGGTCCGTATCGGGAAAAAGGCGGCCGATGTCGCCTTCGCCGGCCGCCCCGAGCAGCGCGTCGATGATCGCGTGGATGATCGCGTCGCCGTCGGAATGGCCGCACAGGCCTTTGCCGCAGGGAATCCGGATTCCGCCCAGATAAAGCGGCCGGCCGGCCGAAAGACGGTGCAGATCATACCCGAGGCCGATTCTCATGTCGGATCGCCTCCGCGGCGGCAAGATCGAGAAGGGTCGTTATCTTGATGTTCTCCGGCTCCCCGGTCACGGCCTCCACCGGCGCGCCCAGGCGCTCGATCAGGAAGGCCTCGTCGGTCCCGGTGACTCCCTCCCGGCCGGCTTCGGCCAGGGCCCGGGCCAGAAGCTCATGACGGAATCCCTGCGGCGTTTGAGCCCGCCCGACGCGGCCGCGGTCGATCGTCCGGACGACGCGGCCTCCTTCGACGTCCTTGAGCGTATCCTCGGAAAAAACGACGGGCACAGCCGCGCCCGTCCGTTCGGCGGCTTCGAGCACCCGGTCGATCAGGCCGGCCGAAACAAACGGCCGGGCTCCGTCGTGGACGAGCACAAGCTTCGTCTCTCCGGCCCGGAGGCGGGAAAAGCCCGCCGCGACCGAGTCCTGCCGGCGAGGCCCGCCCGGGACGACCTGGAGGATCTTCGGAAACCGCCGGAGGTATTCCTCTCCTCCGGCCGCGTCCGGAAGAACGAGAACGATGCCGTCCACGTGCGGATGGGTTTGGAACGCCGCACAGCTCCATTCGACGAGCGGCCGGCCCTCGAGAAGGGCGAACTGCTTGGGCCCGCCGAATCGCACGCCCGATCCGGCGGCGACGATCAGGGCCGCCGTCCGGGTCATTTGGCCTCGTCGTTGTATCGGCCGAAGATCATCTTGCCCACGGTCGTCTGCAGGACCGAGGTGACCATGATGTCCACGTTGTGGCCGATCATCCGGCGGGCGTTGTCGACGACCACCATGGTCCCGTCGTCCAGGTAAGCCACGCCCTGGTCTTTTTCCTTTCCTTCCTTGATGAGGTAAACCATCATCGATTCGCCGGGCAGGACGACCGGCTTGATCGCACTGGCCATTTCGTTGATGTTGAGGACGGCCACGCCGCGAAGCCGGGCGACCTTGTTCAGGTTGACGTCGTTGGTCACGACCTTGGCCTCCAGCTTGCGGGCCAGCTCGATCAGCTTGGAATCCACTTCGCGGATCTCGGGGAAATCCATCTCGGTGATCATGACGTTGGCCGTTTTGGATTTCTGGAGATGGTCGAGGATGTCGAGGCCGCGGCGGCCGCGCTGGCGCTTCAGGCCGTCGGGCGAATCGGCCACGGCCTGCAGCTCCTTGAGCACGAATTGCGGCACAACCAGGGTTCCCTCGAGAAACCCGGCTTCGCAGATGTCGGCGATCCGTCCGTCGATGATGACGCTGGTGTCCAGGATCTTGAAAGAGCGGCCGCCGTTTCGCCCCCGGAAAAATCCCAGAAGGTGCGAGGGATCGAACCATTCCGATTTCCGCGTTCCGATCAGATACCCTCCCGCCGGCAGGAGGAGCAGGAACATGATCCGGAGAAAGGAAGCCGTGCCGGGATCGGCGGCCGCCGACTGATAGGCCGCCCCCAGAATCCAGCCCAGGAAAACGCCGAAAAGGGTTCCCACCGCGGCGCTCCAGATCGCCTTGAAAGAAGCCCTCCGGATCCGCGCTTCAAGGGCCAGAGTCCCCAGCGCGAGCAAGCCCGCGATCCCCGAGGCGATGACCCGGCTTGAGCCGAACGGCGGAACAAAATACCCGGCCGCGGCGGTCACAGCCACGAACAAAACCCGAAAAAGCAAAACGCCCATTCCCAGTTCCTTCCCACCCGGATCTGATCCTCAGGGCGGCCCTATCATATCAAAAAACGAGATCGATCGCCTGCCGGATCGACCGGGCGCCAAGCAGGCGGAGGCCGTTGATTCTTTCCTTCTCCAGGGCGGCTGCGTTTCCCTCGGGCACAAGCAGGGTCGTGAACCCCAGGGCGGCGGCTTCCTTGGCCCGGGCGACGGCCTGCCCGACCGAGCGGATTTCGCCGCTGAGGCCGACTTCGCCGAAGACGGCCAGGCCGGGAGGAACGGGCTTGTTCATCAGGCAGGAGACGATGCCGCAAACGATGCCCAAGTCGGCCGCCGGCTCCTCGATTTCAAGCCCCCCGGCCACGTTGAGATAAATATCCTCGGAGCCGAAGGTATATCCCAGCTTGCGCTCGATCACGGCCAGAAGCATCGCCGTCCGGTAATGATCAAGCCCCACCGTCATCCGCCGGGGATTGGAGGCGAACAGCGTCGGCGAGACCAGCGACTGGATTTCGACGAGCAGCGGGCGGGTTCCCTTGATCGTCGCCGCAACCACGCTCCCCGGCTCGTTTTTCGGCCGTTCTTTGAGGAAGAAGGCCGAGGGATCGGGGATGGCCTCGAGGCCCGCGGCCGTCATCTCGAAAATCGCGAGCTCCGAAACCGGGCCGAACCGGTTTTTCATCGCCCGCAGGACCCGGTGGCTGTGGTCGCGCTCTCCCTCGAAGAGGAGGACGACGTCGACGATGTGCTCGAGAGACTTGGGGCCGGCCAGCGTCCCCTCCTTGGTGATGTGGCCGATGAGAAACGAAGGGACGCCGTTGCGCTTGGCGAAGCGAAAGACCTGATTGGCGACTTCCCGGACCTGGCTGATCGTTCCCGGGCTGGAGGTGAGACGGGAAGAAAAGACGGTCTGAACCGAATCGAGGACCAGAGCCCGGGGTTTGAGCTTTTCCGCCTGGGCCAGGATGCGTTCGAGGTTCGTCTCGGCCAGGAGATACAGCGGCCCGCCTTCCACGCCCAGCCGTTCGCCCCGCAATTTGATCTGGTCCAGGGATTCCTCGCCCGAAACGTACAGGACGGGCGTGCCTGAGGCCGCAAAATCGCGGGACATCTGGAGGAGCAATGTGGATTTCCCGATGCCGGGCTCGCCGCCGATGAGGACCAGCGACCCGAAGACCACTCCGCCGCCCAGAACCTTGTCGACATCCTCGATCTTCACCCGGGCCCGGGGCTTGGCCTGGTTCTTGATATCCGCATAAGCGGTCGGCTCGGCCGGGGCGAAGGCCTGCTCGTCGAGCGGCGCCGCTTCGACTTCGGCCTCTTCCACCAGGGTGTTCCATTCGCCGCAGGCCGGGCAGCGGCCCATCCATTTGGGGGATTTCCCCCCGCAGCTTTGGCAGACGAAAAACGTTTTTTCCTTCATTTCAAGGCCAGGCCGAGCCCGACAAAGAACTCCCGCCGTTCGGCCAGGGTGAAGTCGTCGGTCCCGGCCATGAGATAGACGTTCCGCAGAGGAAAAATTCTCCCGGTCAGGCGCACCCGCGGGCTGTTCTCCCGGTTGAAGTCGAATCCTTCGAGGCTCAGGCCCCAGCGCTCGCCTCCGGCATAGTCGAGGCCGACGCCGAGCTCGTTTTCGATGAATCCCACCCTGGGGGAAAACGATCCCAGGCGGAGTCCGCCTTGAAAGGAAAATTTGAACGTGTTCTCCCACGGATCCCGGACCAGCCCGGCTTCGACGAACGTTTTTTCGCTCGGCCGAAGGCCGGCCGTAAGGGCGGCCCGGACGCGCTCGGTCGAGCCGTAATATCCGGCTTGAAAGTCGGCGTATCCCTTGATGCCGGAGACGACCCCGGCCGTTTTCTTGGCCGTGGAAAGGATTTCGGAGGCGTCATTGTACAGGCTTTCGTCCGCAAGGAGCTTTCCGGCCGTGCCTTCGCCCTTCTGGATTTTCTCGAGGATCTCCTGAAGCTTGGTCACGGCTTCGCCGATTTTCTCCAGGTCGGCCTTGAGGGGGTCGCGGTTTTCTTTGATCGTCGCCTCGAGGATCGCCAGGGAATTTTTCAGATCGGCCGAGATGTCGGCGATCGTCCGGCCGACATCCTCGACCGTCTGATTGGCCCCCCGGACCAGCCGCTCGAATTCGGTCCGGTTTCCGGCCAGGATGGCCTCCAGCTCGGCCGTCGCCCCGGCCGCGCCTTCAAGGGCCTGCTTGATTTTGATCCGGTTCTCGTCGTTGAGGACGTCGCGTAAGGAAGACGTCACCGCCTTCAGCTCTCCTCCGACGGACGAGAGCATGTCGCCGATCTGGTCGAAGCCGGCCTTCTGGGCCCCCCGGATGGACGCGTTCGCGGCGCAGAATTCCGAGGAATCCCCGGGATCGATCTCGACGTATTTCTCGCCGAGCAGCCCGAGCGTCGAGAAGGCAGCCATCGAGTCGACCGGGACGCGGACGCCGTTGTCGATGTCCATGACCACCCGGGCCCGGATGCCGGAAAGCTGGATGTCGCGGACGAAGCCGATCTTCACTCCGGCCATCTTGACCACCGCCTTGGCGTCCAATCCGGCCGCGGTCGGGACCTCGACGTAGATCGTGTAACCCGCTTTTTTAAACAGGTAGCTGACGTCTCCGAGCAGCATGATGAAAACGGCCGCCACAGCCAGCGTCCCGCCGACGAAAAGGCCGACTCGCGTTTTCCGGCTCATAGCCTTCCTCCGTTAAAAATTCTTGATCGGGCCCTCCGCCCGTCCCTTGAGAAACTGTTGAACGACGGGATCGGGGGAATTCCGGATCTCTTCCGGCGAGCCGACGGCGATGATTTTTCCGCCGTACAGCATCGCGATCCGGTCGGCGACCTTATAGGCGCTGACGATGTCGTGGGTGATGACGATCGAGGTCACGCCCATTTCCTTCTGCAAAAGCAGGATCAGGTCGTTGATGGCGTCGGCCCGGATCGGATCCAGGCCGGTGGACGGCTCGTCGTAAAGAATGATCTCGGGGCGATACGCGATCGCCCGGGCTAGGCCGACGCGCTTGCGCATGCCCCCCGACAGCTCGTGGGGCATCAGCTTTTCGATTCCGCGCAGGCCGACCTTGGCCAGGCTGTCGGCGACGATCGCGCCGATCTCCTTCTCGCTCATGGATGTGCGCCGCCGCAGGCCGAAGGCCACGTTTTCGGCCACGTTCAGCGAATCGAAGAGGGCCGCGGCCTGAAAGAGCATGCCGAACTTTCGGGCCGTGGCCTGCCGGTCGTCCCGGCCCAGCGACGTCACCTCGATATCGTCGACGAAGACCGACCCGCGGTCGGCGTCCAGGATGCCGATGAGGATTTTCAGCAGGACGCTCTTCCCCGATCCGCTCTGGCCGATGACGACGAGCGTCTCGCCGGTCCGGATGTCCAGGTCGAGTCCCGTGAGAACCGGCTTGGGGCCGAAGGATTTGTGAACGTCGTTGAAGCGGATCATAGGTTGGCCGGGAGAAATTCGCTCAGGAAGAAATTGGAAATGAGGATGGTGATCGAAGCCAGGACCACGGCCCGGGTGGTCGCCCGGCCCACGCCTTCCGCCCCGCCCTCGGTTTCCAGCCCCTGCCAGCAGCCGATGATGGCGATTACGACGCCGAATACGGCGGCTTTGACGAGGCCGGAGGCGACGTCCCAGAGGTCCAGATAGGTGATCGTATTGCGCCAGTAAACCGTCCGGTTCACGCCCATCAGGACGACGTTGTAAAACTCGGCGCAGATAATCCCGATGAGGTCGCCGAAGAGCGTCAGGCACGGAAGCATGAAAAAACCGGCCACGGTCCGGGGGACGACGAGATACCGGACGGAATCCGCTCCCAGGGTGAAGAGGGCGTCGATCTGCTCGGTGATCCGCATCGTCCCGATCTCGGCGGCCATGGAGGAGCCGACCCGCCCGGCGACCATCAGGCCGACGAGGATCGGGATGAGCTCGCGGACGAGGCCGACGGCGATGATCGGCCCGCCGTACGCTTCCGAACCCTGGCCGATATACTTGTGGAAACCGTAATAGCTCTGCAAGCCGAAGACCAGGCCGCCGAAGGCCGCGGTCAGAGAGACGACCGGCAGGGTCCGCAGCCCGATTTCCTCCAGCTGTTGGACAAAGATCCGCCCTTCCCAGGGCTTCTGGAAGATGCCCTTGAAGGTCCGGCCGGCCAGGAGGGAAACCTCGCCCATCTGCTCGAAAAACCGGACGAATAACGAGGACGAAGACTGGGCCACGGCTCACTCCTCCGGGGGGCGCCGGAACTGTTCGAGGTTCTCGAACCGGGCGTAGCGGTTATGGAAAGCGAGATTGAAGGCGCCGGTCGGGCCGTTGCGCTGCTTGGCCAGGATCACTTCGCCGATTCCGCGGAGCTCCGGCTTCGTTTCCCTCTCCTCCGGCGACATGTACATCTCCGGACGGAAGATGAACATGACCACGTCGGCGTCCTGCTCGATGGCCCCTGATTCGCGCAAGTCCGAGAGCATGGGCCGCGGTTCCTTGCGGCCTTTTTCCGGAGCCCGGCTGAGCTGGGAGATGCCGACCACGGGGATGTGCAGCTCCTTGGCCAGCTCCTTGAGCGAACGGGTGATGAACGACATTTCCTGGTTGCGGTTCTCGAACCGCCCGCCGGCCCGCATCAGCTGGATGTAATCGATGAAGACGATGTCGAGGTTGCCCTCGAGCTTCAGCCGCCGGGCCTTGGCCTTCATCTCGGCCAGGGTCAGGGCCGGCGTTTCGTCCAGAAAAATCGGACAGGGGCTGAGCGTCTCGGCGCTCAACCGGAGCCGGTCCATGTCCCGGTCGTTGAGCAGGCCCTGGCGGATGCTTTGCAGGTCGATCATCGCGTCGGCGCACAGCATCCTGTTGACGAGGGCTTCCTTGGACATTTCCATCGAGAAAAAGCCCACGGCCTTGCCGTTGCGCTGGCCCATGTACTGGGTCATGTTCAGGCAGATGGCCGTCTTGCCCATCGAAGGCCGGGCGGCGACGATCACCAGCTCGGCCGGGTGGAATCCGGCCGTGAGCTTGTTGAGCTCGTAAAAGCCGGTGTCCACGCCGGTGACGGCGTCCCGGCTCTGGATCTGGCGCTCGATCTCGGCCATCGCCGGCCCGACGATCTGGCTGAGGGGGAGGAAGTCGCGCCGCGTCTGCTGCTCGGCCACGTCGATCATCGCCGCCTGGGCGGCGTTGATGAGATCGTCGACGTCTTCCTTGTCCTCGTAGCTTGAGGCGATGATCTGGGCGGAGGAATAAATCAACCGCCGAAGAAGGGACTTTTCCTTGATGATCTTGGCGTAGTATTCGATGTTGGAATTGCGGGCCACCCCGTCCATCAGGGACGAAAGGTAGGCCGCGCCGCCGACCGCCTCCAGGGCGCCCTCGCGGCGGAGATCCTCGCCGACGGCGACCAGGTCCACGGCGACGCCCCGATCCACCAGCCGCCCGACCGATTCGAGGATCTTGCGGTGGGCGTCCTTGTAAAAATCCTCGATCATCAACGTCGACAGGGCGACGCTGTAATTGCGGGGATTGACGAGGATCCCCCCCAGAACCGTCCGTTCCGCCTCCAGGCTGTGCGGCGGCGTCCGTTTCAACAACAGCGTGTCAACGTCCACCGCTCCTCCTTTCGGGCTGGCCCGCCCGCGGGTTCCGTCGGCGGTCTCAGGACTCGGCCGGAGCCGCGGGCGGCTCCTCGGCCGGCGCCTCCTCGGCGACGATGGCGACCCGGATTTCGGCCTTGTCGTCGTGATAAACCTTGATGACGACGATGTGGTTGCCCAGACGCTTGAGCGGCTCGGGAAGGACGATGCGCTTCTTGTCGATCGCGAATCCCTGGGCGTCGAGCGCCTCTTTGATGTCGCCGGCCGTGACCGAGCCGAAGATGTGATCTTTTTCGCCGGCCTTGCGGTGGAACGACAGGGTCGCCTGGTTGAGCTTCTGGATCGTGTCCTGGAAGGACTGCCGCTCCGCTTCGACCTTCTTTTTCAGAGCGGCCCGTTCGATCTCGATCATCTTCAGATTCGAGGAGGTCACTTCCAGGGCGAGCTTGCGGGGGATGAGATAATTGCGGCCGTAGCCGGGCGAAACGTTGACGACGTCGCCCTTGCGGCCCACGCTTTCCACGTCTTGTTTCAGGATGACTTTCATGGGACCCTCCGGGCTCACTCGGTGACGTAGGGCAGAAGGGCCATGTGCCGGGCCCGCTTCACGGCGGCGGCGAGCTTGCGCTGATGGAAGGCGCACGTGCCGGTCACCCGGCGGGGCGAAATCCGGCCCCGGTCGGGGACGTACTTTTTCAGGACGTCGCTGTTCTTGTAATCGATGAATTTGACGTTCCGCTGGCAGAACCGGCAGAACTTTTTCTTCGGAGGGAAAAATTTCTTGTACGCGGGCTTGTCCGGCCGCTCGGAACGATCAAAGCGTTTTTCTTCCGACATGTCAGGCCTCCTCGGGCTTGGACTCGCCGGTCGGCGCGGGGGATTCCGGCCCCACCGGGGCGTTCTTCTTGACTTTCTTCTTCTTCCGGACGTTCATCTGCGTCTCTTTGGCCAGGGTGAGATGGCGGATGACGGTGTCCATCTGGCGGAACCGCCGGGCGAGCTCGGCTGGCGCTTCGGCGCCGCTTTCGTAGTGGAAGAAGACGTAATAGGCCTCGTGGGCCTTGCCGATGGCGTAAGCCATCCGGCGCTTGCCCCATTTCTCGATCCGGATCATCTTCCCGTTTTTCTGGGGCACGACTTCGGCCAGGGACTGGACGACGCCCTCGGCCTCTTCCTCGGTCATGTTCGGGGCGAGGAGAAACCCCGTCTCGTACAGCTGCATCGAAACCTCCTTATGGTTTGACAGCATCCCCCTCTTTCGGGGGGAGCAAGGAGGAAGGCTTCGCTTCCTCGATCCGTGAACGCTAATTATAGCGGTTCATCGCTTGGTCGATCCGCCCGTCCAGGACGAGCTCCAGGGCCTCCAAGGCCCGCTCCAGGCTCCCGGCCAGGAGCTTTTTCTCCGCCGCCCGGAAATCCCCGAGGACGAAGTCGGTGATCTCCGCGCCTTCCGGCATGGGGCCGATTCCGACCCGGATCCGGGGAAAGGCCGTTCCGATCGCGGCGACGATCGAGGCCATGCCCCGATGCGTCCCCGGACCGCCGTCGCGGCGAACCCGGATCTCGCCGAGCGGCAGGTCGACGTCGTCGAAGACGACGACCAGGCGCTCGATCGGGATTTCCATCCCGACGGCCAGCCCTTTGACGGCCTGGCCGCTTTCGTTCATAAAGGTCTGGGGCAGGGCCAGGACGATCCGGTCGCGTCCCCGCCGGCCCTCGCCGGTTTTGGCCTGGAATTTCGGCTTCCGGATCCGGATATCCCAGGCCTTGGCCGCCTGCTTGACCAACATGAATCCCACGTTGTGCCGGCTTGAGGCATACCGCAGGCCGGGATTCCCCAGGCCCACGACCGCCCACACCGGTTATTTCTCCGGCTCGGGCTTCTCGGCCCGCTCCTTCTTGATGACTTCCGGCTCGGCCGGGGCCGCCGGGGCCGCCTCGGCGCCTTCCTCGACCACCGGAGCCGCCTCGACCTTTTCTTCGTGCGGCACCTGGACCAGGGCGACAACCGTGGCCGGGTCGGTGATCAGCTTGATCCCCTCGGGCAGGGGCACGTCGGCCACCTTGACCGACTGATGCAGATGGAGCTCCGAGACGTCCACCGTCAGGTGCTCGGGAATCATCGCCGGGAGACATTCGACCAGAAGCTCGCGGGTCATGAAATCGATGAATCCGCCTTCGGTCTTGACCCCGATGGCCTCGCCGACCAGCTCGATCGGCACTTCAACCCGGACGGCCTTGTTCATGTCGATCTGGATCAGGTCGGCGTGGATGAGCTGATCGGACAGCGGGTCGATCTGGACGTCCTTGATCATGACGTCCCGTTCGGCGCCCTCGAGGACGATCTTGAACAGGGTGTTCAGCCCGGTTTCGGATTTGAGGATCTTGATGATGTCTTTCTTTTCCAGGACGAGGGCGACGTTGGGGCGGCCCTCTCCATACAAGATGGCCGGGATCCGGCCGGACTGGCGAAGGCGATACGAGGCGTTCTTGCCGAACGCGTCGCGCGGCTGGCTGGCAATCGTCAGGTTCATGGCGTCGTTCTCCTTAGTCGAACAGCGAGCTCACGGAGCTTTTTTCGTTGATCCGGCGGATGGCCTCGCCGAAGAGCTCGGCGACCGAAAGCGTTTCGATTTTGGCGCAGGCCCGGTGTTTCTCCGGAGCGATGGTATTGGACACGAGCAATTTTTCTATCGGCGAGGCCTCGATCTTCTCCAAGGCGCGGCCGGAGAGGACGGGATGCGTGGCGCAGGCCAGGACCTTGGACGCGCCGGAGGCCTTCAAGGCTTCGGCGCTCAGGCAGAGGGTTCCGGCCGTGTCGACCATGTCGTCGAAAAGAACGCAGGTCTGGCCGGCCACGTCGCCGATGACGTTGAAGACCTGGGCGACGTTCGGCGCCGGACGGCGCTTGTCGATGATCGCCAGGGGGGCGTTCAGCCGCCGGGCGAAATGCTTGGCCCGGCCGACACCGCCGGCGTCCGGGGAGACGACGGTGACGTCTTTGAGGTCGAGATTCTGGAAATACCGGACCATGACCGGCACGCCGTTGAGGTTGTCCACGGGAATGGAAAAGAATCCCTGGATCTGGGGCGAATGCAGGTCCATGGTCAGGATCCGATCGGCTCCGGCCGTTTCGAGAAGGTCGGCCACCAGGCGGGCGGTGATCGGGACCCGGGGGCGGTCCTTCCAGTCCTGCCGGGCGTATCCGTAGTAGGGGATGACCGCCGTGATCCGGTCGGCCGAGGCCCGCCGAAAGGCGTCGATCATGATGAACAATTCCATGAGGTTGAAGTTGGCCTCGTTGGACGCGCTCTGGAGGACGAAGACATCCTCGCCCCGGACGTTCTCGTCGATGTAGAAATGGATTTCCCCGTCCGAAAAGCGGTCGAGAACGCATTTGCCCAAGTCGAGCCGCAGATAGGCGGCGATTTCCCGGGCCAGCCCGGGATTGGACGTGCCGGCAAATACCTTCATGGTCATTTCCTTTTATCCTTCGCGCTCGCGCGCGTTCATATCCTCATCTGGGGCGGGAGGATTCGAACCCCCGAATAGCGGGTCCAAAGCCCGCTGCCTTACCGCTTGGCGACGCCCCAGCCGTGATCGCCGTCCATCCTTCGTCCCGGCTCATCGTCGCCGTGACAACGGCCGCATACCGGCCTTCGAGCGCCGCCCGGCAGCGTTCGGCTTCCTCGCGGTCCTCAAAAAGGCCGAAGACTCCCGACCCGGAGCCGGTTACAAGGGATAAAACCGCGCCTTGATCCCGTAAAAAGCCTTTGATCTCGCGGAGCTGTGGGAAGAAACGAAAAATCGTCTCTTCAAGCGCGTTGGCCAGGGAACCGGATTCCCGGGTCTCGAGAAACCGCGTAATTTTACTGACTTTATCCTCCGAAGTCAAGGTGGACGGCCCCAGGGAGCCGTAGATGCGGGGCGTCGAAACCGGGAACGGAGGAAGGACGCAAACGACCCATTTCCGGGGAAGATCAGGGAGCGGGGTCAGGCGATCGCCGCAGTCCTCCCCCAAGCAGAGCCCGCCGATCAGAAAATAGGGAACGTCCATTCCCAGCTCCCGGGCCATGGCCTGAAGCGTCCCGCGCCCAAGCCCCAATCCCCAGAACCGGTCGAGGCCCAGAAGGGCGGCGGCCGCGTCCGAGCTTCCGCCTCCGAAGCCCCCGCCGGCGGGAATCTTTTTCCTCACGATGATTTCCACGCCGTCGCCGCGGCCGCTTTTCCGCCGGAGGGCTTCGGCCGCGCGGTACACCAGGTTGGATTCATCCCAGGGGATCGACCGGTCGTCGCCCGAAAGCCGGATCTCCGGCCCAGGCAGAGGCCGAAACTCGATCGTGTCGTGAAAATTGATCCACTGGTAAAGCGTGCGGATATCGTGGTACCCGTCGGGTCTTCGCCGGAGCACTTCCAGGCCGAGGTTGATCTTGGCCGGCGCGAGAACGATCACCGAAGCATCCTTTCGATCTCCGGCCAGGTCAGGGAGGAATATGAACGAAGAAAGCCCGGGGAAAAATCGGGGCCGGGCCGGTCAAAGGCCGTTTCCAAAAGGGTCACCACCCCTTCCGTTCCCGATCCGCGGAACGACCAGCGGCGCGGCAGATCATTTCCGGAAAAAAATTCCAGAACCCGGAAAGACAGGTCCCCCCGCGTTCCCGTGACGACCCGCCCGCCGTTGTCGCGTTCGAGCGTCCAGCCTTCCCCCGCCTCGCCGCTCCAGCGGCCGGACAGCAGCCCGGCGATCTCCGCCGGGCGCACGGGGAATCCGAGGAATTTGGCGATCACTTCATCCCGGCCGCCGCGCCAGTACGCTTTTTTCGAGGGCAGGGCGAGCCAGGCCTCCCCGCCGCGGACGAGAAAAATCGAAACCGAGCGGCCGAGGGCGTCGAAAATCTCGATCCTCGCCGATCGGGGGGAATCGACGGCAAAGGCAAACTTCGACCGGGCCGTTTCGCCGCCCCGGGTCAGGCGAAGGGAAGCATACCCTTCGATTTCCCGGATCTTGTCCGGGGGTCGAAGACCGGGTTTGGGAGCCCGACACCCGTTAAGGAAAAGAACGGCGGCAATCAGGGCGGAGCCCAAGGCGATCCGAACGGCCGTCCGAGGGCGGGATTTGGCGGCCACGGCACGCGGGGCTGGACGTCAATCCAGCTTGAGCCCGTAATCTTCGGCCGATTTGGCTTTTTTCCGGGCTTCGTCGGAAAGGGGAGGACGGTCCGCGCCGGCGGACTCGTCGAGCTTGAATCCATAGTCCGCGGTTTTGATGTCTTTGAGATGGTCCTTGTATACGCGCTTTTTTTCCTCCTCCATCCGTTTCCTCCGAAAGAGGGGATAGAAGGGCGAAGCGAGCTTCCGGCCGAAACAGGACAGCCGGGGATTGGTCGCAAGCAGAACGAGGAAAACGCCGAAAACGACGAGAATGCCGATGACGCCGATATTCATGATCAGCCCCTTGCCTCGGGAAAAATCGACCTCGGCTCCCGGGCCAGCCGATCCCCCTTCTTTCCAGGGCCGGCGGACGATTCCTTATTGGAACTCGGGGATTTTCTTCCGCTCTTTTTCCTTGCCCAGGTTGAATCCGACGGTAAACGTCGCCAGCAAACCGATAATGATCACAAGCGTTTTAAAAATGGCCTTCATCACAGAAACCTTCCGCGATAACCTTCCACCGGTATTTTACCCAAGAGCCCCGAAATTTGTCAAATTTTCCGCTCCTTTTGGAACTCTGCTATAATAAAGCCTTGATTTGCGGCTGAAGGCAAGGACCCGATCATGCCGATTTATGAATACAGATGCGAAAAATGCCGGAAACGGGTCGAGATGATCCAGAAGATCTCCGATCCGCCGTGCAAGAAATGCCCCTATTGCGGCGGACCGCTCCAGAAGCTCGTCTCCTCGCCGGCCATCCAGTTCAAGGGAAGCGGATTCTATATCACCGATTACGCCAAAAAGAGCGGCCCCACGCCCGAACCGAAAAAGAAAGCCGCGGCGAAAAGCCCCGCGGAAAAGCCGGCGGCCGCGGCCCCGGAGAAAAAATCCGGTCCGGAGTGAGCGGCGGGATCGAACGTTTCATGAAAATCGTCGTCCGGACGCCGAATTGGATCGGCGACACGTTGATGGCCCTGCCGGCGCTGTCCGCCCTGCGCCGGCATTATTCCGATGATGAAATCTGGATCGCGGCTCCGCCCGGCATCCGGGATCTTTTCGCCGGCCCGGAGACGCGGGAACGGCTTTTCCTTCCCGCCCCGATGACGGGAAAAACGAGCCTCCGCCGGGCGGCCGCGGCCTGGCGGGAAGGGCGGTTTTCGACCGGGATTCTGCTGACGAACTCGTTCGGCTCGGCCTTGGAATTCGCCGTCGCCGGAATTCCCGAGCGCTGGGGATACGACCGGGACGGCCGCGGATTTTTTCTGACTCGCCGGGTCCGCTTCCGCCGTCCCGAAAGACCCGTCCATATGGTCCGTTATTACCTAGACCTGATGGAAGGGCTGGGGATCCCGGCGGTCGCGCCGGACATCCGGATCGCCCTGGCCCCGGAAGAAAAGCGCCGGGGGCGCGAGATCCTGGCGTCCGCCGGGCTGGAGCCCGGCCGGCCTCTCGTCATTCTCAATCCCGGGGCCGCCTACGGCCCGGCCAAGCGCTGGCCGGCGGAGCGGTTCGCCGAGCTGGCCGCCCTTCTTCAACAACGCCATGATGCGGAAATCGCCGTGACCGGAACGGCCCGCGACCGCGAGGCGGCCGAGGCCGTCGGCGCGGGCCTGGCCCGGCCCGCCGCTCTCCTTGCGGGAAAAACGAGCCTCCGCGAATTGCTTTCGGTCATGGCCTCGGCTTCCGTCTTCGTCACAAACGACTCCGGTCCGATGCACATGGCCAACGCCCTCCGGATTCCGGTCGTAGCCCTCTTCGGGCCGACCGACCCGGCGGTGACCGCCCCGTACCATGAACCGCGGACGATCCTTAAAAAGGATGTCGTTTGCTGGCCTTGCCTTTATCGCCGCTGCCCCTATGACCACCGCTGCCTGGCCGGGATTTCCGCCGGCGAAGCGGCCGAGGCCGTCGGGAGATACCTGTGAAAAGCCCGGTCGTCTTTCTCGACCGCGACGGCACCATCAACGACGATACCGGATACCCGAGCCGTTTCGACCAGATCCTGATCTTCCCCCGCAGCTTCGAGGCCGTCCGGCGCCTCAACGAAGCGGGCTTCCGGGTCGTCGTCGTCACCAATCAATCCGGCGTCGGCCGCGGATACTTCTCCGAGGCCCAGCTGGCGGAAATCCACGATCGGATGGCCGAAGCCTTCGCCGCCGAAGGCGCCCGCCTCGACGCTTTCTATGCCTGTCCCCACTATAACCTTTCGCCGGATCCCAGATACCGCAAGGACTGCTCCTGCCGCAAGCCCCTCCCCGGGCTGGGGCGGAAGGCCGCAGCCGACCTCGAGCTCGACCTCAGCCATTCCTACATGATCGGCGACAAGGAAGACGACATGAAATTCGGGCGGGCCATCGGGGCGGTTCCCGTGCTCGTGCTGACCGGCTACGGCCGGGAAACACGGGACAGGCTCGAAGGAACCCCCGGCCGGCCGGAGGCCGTGGCCGCCGACATCGGCCGGGCCGTCGACTGGATTCTGGCCCGGGCCGCATCCGTCCGGAAATGATCCGCATCGACGATATCCTGGAAAAGGTTTCCGACCGCTTCAGCGACAAGGAAATCGCCCTTCTCCAGAAAGCGACCATCTTTTCCGCCCGGGCCCACAAGGGCCAGGTTCGGCGCTCGGGCGAGCCGTACCTGAGCCATCCGCTGGACGTCACGGCCCAGCTTGCGGACATGAATCTGGACGCCGTCACCCTGGCCGCGGGCCTTCTCCACGACGTTCTCGAGGATACGGAAGTCGCGGCCGCGGAGCTGCGGGAGGCGTTCGGCAAGGAAGTGGCCGCGCTGGTCGAAGGCGTGACGAAAATCAGCCGGGTGCAGGAATCCTCCCCGGAGCTTCAGCATGCCGAGACGATCCGGAAGATCATCCTGGCGATGACCGACGACATGCGGGTCATTTTCATCAAGCTGGCCGACCGCCTTCATAATCTCCGCACCCTGAAATTCCTCCCGGAGGCGGACCAGAAACGGATCGCCCGGGAAACGCTGGACATTTACGCTCCGATCGCCAACCGGCTCGGAATGGGCCGGATCAAGGCCGAGCTCGAGGACCTGTCCTTCCGTTACGTCGAACCCGAGGAATATTTCAAAATGGCCGCGCTGATCGAGCCCCGGCGGAAGAAAGCCGAGCCGGCCCTGGCCGCCTTCCGCAGGACGCTCGGACGGAAAATCGGCGAGAGCGGGATCCCGGCCGAAATCGAATACCGGATCAAGCGGCCGTACAGCGTCTGGCAGAAGATGAAGTCGCAGAAGATCGAATTCAGCCAGGTCTACGATTTCCTGGCTCTGCGGATCATCACCGATTCCGTCCGCAATTGCTACCAGGTGCTGGGGCTCATCCATCAAAACTGGCCCCATATCCCGGGCCGCTTCCGCGATTTCATCGCCATGCCCAAGCCCAACCTCTATCAGGCCCTTCACACGACCATCCTGACCGAGGACAAAAGCAGCTATGAGATTCAGATCCGGACGGCCGAAATGCACGCCCTGGCCGAACGGGGCATTTCGGCCCATTGGCGATACAAGGAAAAAGACACCCAGGCCCTGGTCAAGGAGGACCAACGCCTCCATTGGCTCCGGGAGATGGTCGAGCTGTTCAAGGAACAGCGCGACCCCAAGGAATTCCTCAAGCAGCTGAAAATCAACCTCATCCCCGAAGAGGTCTATGTCTTCACCCCGAAGGGCCGGGTTGTGTCTCTCCCGTCCGGCGCTTCGGCCTTGGATTTCG